>JAESGR010000188.1_pt1 | contig 88881 bp, 88 predicted proteins | sample 9269771 | NCBI WGS metagenome assembly JAESGR01 (sample SAMN15739572, study PRJNA653492) | algae metagenome | isolation source: Chroococcus sp. CMT-3BRIN-NPC107 and co-occurring heterotrophs from well... | place: USA: Clark Mountains Wilderness, California | collected 2010-04-18 | reverse complement strand
GAAGCGGTGGAACTCGCTTCCGAAGCGATGTCACGGGACGCACTGGACCCCGGTGTACTCGGGTTCCACGGGACAGTGTGCGCTTTCGCAGGAAGACTCGATGCTGCCGCCTCGAGTTGCAGAAGCGCGCTGCACCTGAATCCCAGTTCGGCGCTTGCTCACCTCGGACTCGCATACGCCTGCCTCCTAAGAGGCGATTTGGAAACGGGGACCGTTTCAGCGGAGACGGCGCTGCGGCTCAGCCCGAATGATTTCCTGATGCCGCTCATGTTGGGGGTCTTGTCGGCAAGCCACTACCTTTCTCGGGACTACGAGGCTGCGCGGCAAGTGGGGGAAGTGGCGGTGGATCGCGCGCCCCGTTTTCCGATGTCTCATGCCGTACTCGCAAGGGCGCTAGCGCAGATCGGCAGAAAGCGAGAGGCCCTTGCGAGCTTGGACCAGATGCTCGCGCTCGCGCCTGGGTACACCACGCAAACGGCTCACCGCGCGCTGCCATTCAAGGACCCGACCCATTTCGAGCATTGGATGGAGGGACTCCGGTTGCTAGGGTGGAACGGCTAACTCCGGCGCACGCGTCGTGAGGCCTAGATACGTTGGCAGCTGTGGTTGGGGCCGGACTGCGGCACGCGGCATGTCCGCTTATGGGCGTCTGTGTGAGTTCGAATCGCGCCGGTAAGCTGACCTTCTTGCTCGAAGGCCTCGCTACCAAGGTCTGCTATCGGCGAGCTTCATGGACTAGCGCTCCCGGCCAGGTGCAGACCATTGCGACAGTCTGCTTCAGGGTCTTCGGAGATCAGTGCAACGCCAGCCGACCAGCGGTCCGACCCTTACGCCGGGCGCCGGCCCGAAGGCCGCGTTACTGCATGACTCGGTCAGCGCGTGGATCATCGATCGGGGCAGCGTGATGCCCAACTCGCCAGCGAACTTAAGGTTAACGATCAACTCGAGCTTCAGCGCGCGCTGGATCGGCAGGTCTCCTGCCCAAGCACCCTTGAGGATGCGATCTACATGTGAAGTCCAGTCGAAGCATCAGTGGTATGTTTGACCTTGCGAATGCGAGCTTTGTAATCAGCTTAGCAGCCGCACGAACCGAGAGGGGCTTGCGGAGGGTTCATGCTCAGTGAGCTGATTGCCTGGCTTCATCGTCCACTCGAGCTATTGCTCGCATTCCTTGCCGTCACCGGGCTCGGGCTGGCCATCGTCGGCGCGCTACGGTTTCGTCGACGAAAAGCGTTCGCCAGCGCCGCCGCCGCCGCGGCCGCCCGGGAGAAGGCGCTCGACGATATGAACTGGCGCGAGTTCCAGCTCCTTGTCGCGCGTACGTTTCAAGTCTACGAGTTCAGCGAAACCGAAGGCGGCCATCTTCGACGACGCATATCGTTTCCGACGCGCGACTTGGCCATCCCCGCTTATCGCGGAACGGCGCGAGACGCGCTTGAGGCAATGCACTGGCGCGAGTTCGAGCTCCTAGTCGCAGCTACGTTCCAGCTGCGGGGCTACGAAGTCAGCCAAACCGAAAGCGGTCGCGATGGTGGCGTTGACCTGGTACTGCGGAGGGGCCTGGACAAGTTCGTCGTGCAGTGCAAAGGGGACTTCCTGACGGCTTGAAGTCGATGCGAGAGCGTGCGGAGCGGAAAGCCGTCAAGGTGGGCTCCCGGGTCGTGCACGAACTCTACGGCGCCATGCAAGCCGAAGGCGTGGTCGCCGGCTTTGTGGTCACGTCAGGGAGCTTCACCCAGGAGGCGATCGCGTTCTCGACCCATCTCAACGGCAACGTCACTCTCGTCGACGCGCCCATGCTCTTCCAATGGATCCAGCAGTCCCACGCCGACAACGCTGACCGCGACCTCACTGAACGGCAGCCGACTTTGTATTGGCGGCGATCTTCATGGCCAGAAGCAGCTGAGCCGGATCCAAGCCCGCGGTTGATGCGGCGGAACGGCCATCGGACATCGAAGCAAAAACGGCCGAGGGGCCGCTGCTCACACCCCCACTCCCGCCCGAATTGCCCGCACGCGTGAGCGTCGAAGCATCCGACCTCGAGCGCCACCGACAAGAGCTAGCAGAGCAGCTCAACGCACGTTTGCGAGAGATGCAGGATTTGCCCGAACGCCGCCGTATGAGCGCGGAACCATTCGGGCTCGAGCGGCACCGACAAGAGCAAGCAGAGCTAGACGCACGTTTTCGAGAGATACGGGAGAAACTATCGGACTCGTTAAGCGCTTGGCGTCATGAGTGTTAGGGAAGTACCACAGGCACTTTGACACTCGGCTCGCTAACTGATTGACCAGAGCGCCAAACGCTTCCTGTACAAGCGAGGGAGAAACTCCGCTACCGGAACCCGCCGCATTGCACGCTCCGTCAGCTCTTACGCTATGGCCCGCCCATTGTCGAACGCGATGCACGAGTCCAGCACGCAGAACTTCCAGCTTTGGACAAGGATGGACAAAGCGATCTGAGTTGTAACATCATCATGTTAACTCGCTATTAACACTTAGATGGCGCTCAGTTCGTGGTACTCCCAAACACTCCGGCATACCAATGAGACGATATCTGGATTTTGATCTGCTGATAGAGAGATTAGGTCTAGGGTATCGCGCCCGGATTCTGAACTCACCGGCAGGGCAAGCAAGCTGCGAATTTGCGCTCCCATTCTCAGCGCAAGATATAGAGATATTCCTTCTGAAGGTGGGGCGGCCTCGGAGGGGAACTCGGCGCTGGGGCTCACCCGAAATGCTTGCAGTCAAGGATTTCGGAAAGAGTCTCTTTGAGACTATATTTACCGGAGAAGTTCGATCCTGCTTCAGAAGTAGTCTCGATGAAGCAATCGCGAACGACTGTGGGCTCCGAATTCGGCTCCGCCTCTCCGAGGCCGCTGAGCTCGTTGACCTTCCGTGGGAGTACCTCTACAACGCACGGCTCGATCGGTTTCTAAATCTCTCGGTTGAGACACCGATTGTTCGGTACATCGAACTGCCAGAACGAATTCGGCCTTGGCGGGTTCAACGACCGTTGCGAATGCTCACGATGATATCCAGTCCCGGCGACTATCCCGCGTTGGACGTGGAGCACGAGTGGATGCGGCTGAAGGAAGCTCTTTCAGGTATTGAGGACACCGGTCAATTGGTTCTAGAACGGCTTCCGCAAGCTACGCTTCTGGCTCTACAAAGACGCCTCCGCAAGAGCGAGATTCACATTTTTCATTATATCGGCCATGGTGGATTTGACGACAAGAGCGAAGACAGTAGCCTGTTGCTGGAAGATGGGAAGGGCCGTGGACATGCAGTGAACGCACAGTATCTTGGAATGCTACTGCATGACCATCGTGCAGTGCGTCTAGTAGTATTAAATGCATGTGAGGGTGCTCGTACTGGTCGATCAGATCCTTTTGCTGGAGCTGCTCAACGATTGGTGCAGCAAGGCGTTCCGGCAGTGATCGCCATGCAATTTGAAATTACCGATACATCTGCGGTGGTGCTGGCCCATGAGTTCTACTCCGCACTCGCTGAAGGTTGGCCCATTGATAGTGCGCTTACGGAAGCAAGGAAGGCGATCTACTCACTGCCGAACGACGTTGAGTGGGGAACGCCAGTCCTATACATGCGCAGCGGGGACGGGAATATATTTGACTTTAATAACAGTCGGAGTGAGAACGAAGCTCAGAGCAATATTCTGCGTAGAGACCAAGAGAAGGCAAGCATCGAGCGTGCGGAACATGAGCGAAGGCAGCGAGAAGAGGCAGAACGCGCCCGGGCTGAAAATGAGCTAAAGCAGCAAGAGGAGGCACAACGAGCTCGCGATGAAAATCAGCGCAGGCAGCAAGCGGAAATAGAACGAGTCCGCATTGAAAATGAGCAAAGGCAGCGGGAAGAGGCAGAACGAGCTCGCGCTGAAAGCGCGCGAGCTGAAAATGAGCTAAAGCAGCAAGAGGAGGCACAACGAGCTCGCGATGAAAATCAGCGCAGGCAGCAAGCGGAAATAGAACGAGTCCGCGTCGAAAATGAGCGAAGGCAGCGGGAAGAGGCAGAACGAGCTCGCGCTGAATTGGAGACCCAGCGGCACGAAGAAAAAGCCCTAGCCCGCGCCGAAACGGAGCGCAACCAGCAAGTGGAGGGAGAACGGTACCCCGCTGAGAATGCGCCCGAGCAAGAAGAGCTAGAACGAGCCCAAGCAGAGGATGCACGCACGCAGCGAGAGGTGGTAGAGCGAACCAGGCGAGAGTACGAGGGCAATCAGCGAGATGCCCGGGGGCGCGACGAGGCACAGCGGCGCAAGAACCGGGAGCAGGCCGAAGCCCAAGCGGAGTTCGAGCGAAAACAGCGCGAGAGGGCTCAAGCTGCAAACGAGCGCAAACAGCGAAAAAGGGCAGAAAGAGAGCGGGCCAACGCCGAACGGTTGCAGCGAGAGAAGGCACTGCTGGAGAAACTCGAGACGGAGCGTAAGGAGCGAGAGAGTGCGCAAAGAGCAAAAGAGAACGCCGAGGCAGAGCGCAAGCGGCTAGAAAGGGAAGCGGTTGCACGGGCCAGTGCCGACCGGCTGCGGCAAAAGGCGGAGGCCGAGTCCAAACAACGGGAATCAGAAATCGACTGGGATAATATTGACAGACTTCGGAGAAAGGCTGAGGCCGAACGCAAAGAACGAGAGAGAGAAGAGATGGAATGGGCCAACATTGACAGGATACAGCGAGAGAAGTCAGAGCGCGAGCGGGTCGAGGCGGCGAAGAGAACTAACCGCAGACTTCTTGCCGTCGTTGTGTTCTCCGCGGTCGCCTTCAGCATTTCTTGGCCATATATCTTTGCACCGTTAGAGCCAGGGATTTACATAGTTGATTCCTTAAGTAGAGGTGATCGGTTGACACCGCATAACGTGAAGGAGGTTCAGGGTGAGCCGCTTCAGGATCGGCCCACCTTATTTTCAGACCTCAAAGATTCTTGTGTAGCCAAGAACCTCAACTCAGGTGCGCGAATCAACTGGGACGATGTGGTTCCATGTCAGGAGGAAAAGAGGTGAAAGACTCAGTTACGCGAATCAGCATTGCACTGGCCCTGTGTGCATTCTCAGATACAAGTTTTGGGCAGGCCACTGACGGTGTACTCACTCGACTCGCAAAACTCGAAAGTGAGGTTAAGCGCCTAAGCGCCGAGTTGGTGAAAGCACGACAAGAACGCGTCACTCTCCCTCCGAATTCGAACACGACTACTGGACCTCGCGGCGACCGAGGTCCTCAGGGCGAAAGAGGGCCGAAGGGAGAGCCAGGTCCGCCCGGACCAAAGGGGGAACCGCTAGCGATAGTAAAGAATGCGAATGGTAAAATGGTAGCTGATCACCGCTATGACACAAATGGGAACGGGGTCTCCACATATTTCAACGCGGCAGGAGTTAGTGCAGCTCAGCTGGGGGGCACTGCAGAGGGCGGTTATCTCATTCTGAAGGACGGCACCAGTGGTAAACACACCGTCGACATACGTGGCGGCAATGCCGGCGGGCAAATAATAATTAATGGCACGCTCATTCGAGACTTCGCGGAAATCTTTGAATTAGATGACAGGATCAACTCCGTTCCTGGTACTGTGATGTCCGTGAATTCCGCTGGGAGTGGGCTTGTACCTTCCAGGGGAAGAAATGACTCTGGAGCAATTGGTGTCGTGAGTGGCGCTGGCGGGTTGTCGCCAGGCTTTGTCCTCGGGTCACGCGCTGACGGTACGGCAGACCTGCCTGTGGCTCTTAGCGGGCAAGTGTTTGTCCGGGCAAGCATCGAGAACGGCGAGATATCACCGGGAGACCTCCTAGTGCCTTCATCAGTCTGGGGCGTCGCTATGAAAGCGGGTGAGGATGCTCGACCCGGTACAGTTGTTGGGAAGGCTCTGGGACATCTGCAAAACTCGACGCAATCCGAAGGTTTAGTGCGTATGTTTGTGATGAATCGATAGGCGCAGGCGCGCTGCCGTCTTCGAACATGGAAACGAGCAGGTTGCTCTACTTCGGACATCGCGATTGCGCACCCGGTAAGAGCATCCTATCGAGACCACGTCGCGGCGAAGCCGCGTTGTTGCACAGCACCGTATGGAGTGGAACGAGCACGGACGGGGCTACTTGGAAGGGTTAGAGGAGGTTGGGACGCTCGTGCCTCGCCGCTTCTTCGCGTGCGCGCGAGATGTCCGAAAGCAGGCGTTCTGGCCCGAATCACGCTGTCAGCTACGCACTTTCCTCGATACCAGGGCCTTTGCTCGCTCCGCAGCGGTCATGGCATCCGCTGTAGCCATGACGGGACGCCGGCGCTCTTCCAAGCGGCGCGTGTCCTGTTATGCACCTTTCATGCGCAAGGCGCTGCAGCTACTGAAAGAGGCGGCTCCTCGCCTGCGCAGGCGTGGCTGTGTTCGTCAACCCCAGCAACGATCTTCCGATCGACAAGCAGATGCGCTCAGACGCGATGGCCTTGGGAATGCATGCACTGATCCTGGGAGTTACGGCGAAGGGTGACATCGACGCCGCGTTCGCAGCATCCGCGCGGAGAACACGGAGTCCATATTGCTTCCACCGCAACCGCTGAGGCGAACCGCGAGTCAATCGATGCGTTCGCCAAGGCACGGGGGCTGCCGCTCGCCGCGGTGGGCACCAGAGGGGCTCTTCCCGCGAGCGGGTTGTTCGCGTACGGGACCAACCTTGAAGAGTACGCCCCAGTCACCGCCAAGTACGTGGACCGGATCTTGAAGGGCGCCAAGCCCCGCGATCTCCCGATCGAGCAGCCGACACGGTTCAGCTTGGTGATCAACCTCAGGGCAGCTCGGTGGCTTGGTCTAACAACCCGACATTCGATGCTGCTTGTGGCAGACGAAGTCATTCAGTGATCCTCTTCTGGGTTGGCACCGATTGCTGACACAAGGAGCCGCCCGGAACTGCTAATCGGGATCTCAATCGGACCGGGTGCCTCGCGCCGACGTGCCCTCCGATGCGAGGCCTCTCTCGGCGCCAATTGTTTGAAACCGACCGGCAGCTTTGAGGCGACGGAGTCAGGACAGCGGATGTCGCTTGAGGGTCGAGAGCGCTAGTAAGCGCCCTCACGAGGCCGACGCTCGCATGGCAGGGCCGAGCAGACTAGGGCGGAACGTCGGCAGTGTCCCGGAAGCCGTCTTAGGGCGCCAGCGCTCCTGAACGCATAGATGACCGCTGTGCGGCCGACAGCAGCCGGTCAGCGTATAGCGTCGACCGACAGCAACCGCTGCACAGCTGACCTCCGTGAACGTCTTCGACCGGTCATCGAGGCGACGAAAGCGGCTGTTCGAGGAGCACGAGTTCTCGAATTCCCGCCGGGTTGCAGTAACAACTAATTGCGAGGAACCAGCGCGCAATCCTCAATATCCTAAGATGCTTACCTTTTCTGCTTAACAGCAATCTATGGCGAACATCGCATCAGTTCTCAAAGATGAAATCTCCCGCTTGGCCCGCAAAGAGATCAAGCGGGAGACCTCGGTCCTAAAGAAATCATCCGTCGCCTACCGCTCCGAGATCGCAGCCCTGAAGCGCCGAGTTCAAGAGCTCGAGCGCCAGCTGCGTAGGGCGGGCCGCGGAGGCCAGCCGGTCGTCCCAGCTGCGGCCAATGAAGACTCCGTTGCGCCACGCACCCGCTTCAGCGCGAAGAGCATGGCCTCGCAACGGCGTCGCCTCGGGTTGTCGGCCGCCGAATGTGGTCTCCTCATCGGTGCATCGGCGCAGTCGGTTTACAACTGGGAAGAGGGCAAGGCTCGCCCGCGCGCCCAGCATCTGCCGGCGATCATTGCGCTCAGGAAGCTGGGACGTCGGCAGGCGAATGAGATCCTGGAGAGCCGCAAAGCCGCCTAGGCGGCGAGTTTTCAGGGCTACGGTCCTTGTCGGCTTTCGATCGAACGTCAGCCACTACTGGGGACTACGACCGTGCGCAAGGCTTCGCTGCTGTTTGTTCTCTTGGCCGCTCTTATGTCCCTGGGCGCTGGTGTGCGATACATGGCGGCAGATCAGTTCATGTCCTATCACGCCGTCGTCTCGGGTACGGCTTGGGCCGCCTTACAGCCAGGTGTGCAAATCATCATCCTTGGCATGCTTCGGGTCTTAGCCGGCGGGTTCCTGTCATGCGGCGTCGCGCTCCTATTCCTACTTGTGCCATTGCAGCGGGGCGACTCGTGGGCGCCCTGGGCCGTAGGGTTGATTGGCGCGGCCGTTTGGTTGCCCACGCTCTCTGTCACCCTGATGCTGCGCAATGTTGCCCCAAGCGCGCAGCCCCCAATGGAACTCACGGCTCTCGCTCTCGGGTTCGTGCTCGCAGGCGCGGCTACCGCTCTGATTGCTCGTTCGCGCCCCGACAAGCATGGCGGCTAACCGTTGCGTCGAGCGGCATGGTCCGATGCCGGAAAACGTAGCCTTGAGCCAGGAAGGATCTGATGCCTCCGCGCGCCTTCGAGATCTCGCCGATGAGTACGAGGCACTCGCGGTCAAGGAGGCAGCGGAGAAGGTGATTGGTTGGGAGCAGCGCGCACGCCTGCTGCGCCAGATCGCTGTCGAGCTCCTCAAGCGCGCCTGAACCCCAGTACGGCGGATGGGCGTGGCGCACAGCGGGTGGGGCACTTCCGACTAAGCAACGCGAATGGTCGTGGTCCGCCGCCGATAGGAGACAAGGGCCTCCGAGTTCGTTAAGGAGAGCACCATGACTGCACCTTCAGGCTTTGCAGCCCAGTACATCCGCATGTCCACGGACAAACAGGATCTTTCCCCATCGACCCAGAAGGAGGCGATCGCAGCCTACGCCGCCGCGCGCAGCCTGGAAATCGTCGCCAGCTACGAGGACGAGGGTCGCAGCGGCGTCCATCTGAACAATCGACCAGGGCTCTTGAGGCTGCTGCAGGACCTCACGAGCTCGAAGGAGTTCGCTTCCGTCCTCGTCTACGACGCGAGCAGGTGGGGCAGGTTCCAGGATACGGATGCGGCCGCGTACTACGAGTACCACTGCCGCCTACACGGGGACCGCCGTCATCTACGTCGCGGAGATGTTCGGGGCGACGTGAGCCCAATCGCGGCCATGCTCAAGAGCATAAAGCGCGCAATGGCTGCCGAGTACAGCCGCGATCTCGCGACCAAGACCAGGGCGGGCCAGCATCAGGTGATCTCGCGGGGCTATCAGGAGAGCAGCCGTTCGCAGACGTCCGCTACTGGCCGTAAGCAGCCCCTTCTGGAGACAAGGAGGCTTAGGGGTTGCACGTAGGCAGTCCAGATAGCCATCCATGCGGCAGACCCCGTGCCGAGACAGTCGCGGACCGCCTCAGCCGGCGAGCAAAAGTACGGCGCTGAAAATCGTGCAGCAAACGACAGCTTTGCCGAGAGGACAGGACGTGAACCAGTAGCGATCGTTCTGCCATAGGGCTCGATGAGCTCTACGCAGGCCGAAAAGCAGGCACAGCGCCCGCACTAGCTGGCCTACCGCTCCAGTTGCTAACGGCACACGCGTTAGGGCATACGCCACAGATACGGGCCATGCGAGCGCATCAACCAACGCGAGGCGTCGTCGCCCGCGCCAGTACGGAGCCGATGCTCGTTCGGGTCTCGTCACGACGATCAACATGCGCCTGCTCCGGTGGCCGACAGCACCGCTGCTCCACGATGAGGGTGGGTTTGCCCGCAGCGTAGATCTATTGCGTGAACTCAGCCAACCCGCGGCGCCCGTACCATGCCCGAGCCTACGGCGTTCGGCTCGAAGCCAACCTTCAGGGCGTCGACTCGACCGGACCCGAGCAGGCGAGTCGTCCATAACGGGCCGGTGAGGGCATTCTCTTGAAAGAGCTTTTGGGCCCACAACGCGGCGACGCCGGCAACGTGCGGAGTCGCCATGCTCGTTCCGTCCATCGACACCAATCCGCCGCCGCGTCGCGCCGAAACGATGTCCACCCCCGGGGCGCTGATTCGCGCACCGCTGTTGGAGAAGGGGGCGACGACCAGACCCGCAGTCGACTTCCCCAGCGCGGCCACCGACAGGAAGCCATCGGACACCGCCGGTGGGCTGACTGCGATCTCGAAGTCGGCGCTCTGGTCCCGCCGGCTCTCGTTGCCGGCGGCGGCGATGAGAAGAGTCGGTTGTGCGAGCATGCCGCGCGCAGAGATGAACGAGGCCAATCGCTCGAAAAGCAGGATGTTGGCTCGATAGCCCTCCAGGGCGATCGAAGTAGCCAGTTCAGGCGGCACCCCGTCCTCGAGCAACTCGGCGACGTAGCCGGGAAAGTCCATCCCGAGCGACATCGAGATTACGTGTGCGCCGCCGGTAACGGCCCATTGGACCGCTTCGGCGATCCGGTCGCTGCCGCCGCCATCGCCGCCGAGGACCTTTCCGATCATCGCCTTTGAGACGCCGGGCGCTACGCCGATCCGCTTGCCGCCAACGGTGCCACCGAAGATCGTGCCGGCGCAGTGCGTGCCATGGCCATCCTCGTCGTCGGGCCCGGCATCGGTAAAGTTGCGGCGTTCGATCTCGAGCCCAGGCCGGCCGAACGCTTCGTGGCGCGGGTCCACACCCGTGTCGAGCACGGCGACCACAATCCCGTTGCCGTCGAACGGCGTGGTGAGGGCGCCCACGGCGTCGAGGCCCCAGGGGGACTCGTCGGCCGCCGCAGCCTCGGGGACTGCGCGGGTGGCGACCGGCGCGACCAGGCGCATCGGGATCACCGGCGCGATCGCGGCGACCTTATTCTTTTGCGCCATCTCGCGGGCCCTAGCGGGGACCATCGATTCCGTCTCGACCTTCGGAGCGGCCGTCTGTCCTGTCGCCAGCGACCCGCTCCGCCGGGCGAACGGACCTTTAGGCATCGCCGCGCCTCGGACCAAAGACCGCGAGCCGGCGACGGACATGTCGGGCGAGTGCAGGATCACATATTTTCGGCTCATGACCGTAACCTCCGCAAAGCGTCGCAGCTAGCCCATCTGCATCACAAGCACCGGAGCCACCCACGAAGGGTCGCCCGGCTGCCTCTGATGCGCCTTGCGGCGCGCTTCCAGGAGAGCGAATTCGAGGTCGCGAACATGGCTCTGCGTCGAATCGAACAATTGGGTGTAGAAGTCCTGTGCGAAGTCGGCTGCGGCGCGGTCGCCAATCACCCACTGGAAGCCGACAACCGCCGAGACGTGCCGCTCGACCGCATGCATAACGATTCGCGTGGACGCACTGCGGCAACTGCTAAGAAACAGCAGTTGCGTCCTAGTGAGAAGAGCGGCGAACGCCTTGACGGGCATCACACCCCTGGGGTTAGCGCGGAGCACGAACGACGCGTGCTCGGCGTCGCCCGCAACGTGTCCGCAGAAGTGAACCACATGCCACTGCCGCTCGCGCAGCTTGCCGATCACGGCGGCATGTACATCGTCAACGTCGCTTAGCGACAGCCGCTCGACTGCCCCGCCCGCGTGCTGCTTCAATATTGTTTCCACAGCGGCCGCCTCGCGCGACACGTGCTCGAGCTGCGACAGCTCCTCAACACCGCCGTTGCGGCCGACGACGACTCCAGCAGCCGGGTCGGCCTCGATAACCATGCAGTTGATTGGCTTGTCGCGGCTCGCACGTTCCTTGAATAGCGGCGGCAAGGCGAGTTGCTGCTCGTAACGGCGAAACACGGGCGCGTTCAACACCCAGAACTCGTCATCGTCGCCTTCGCTGTCGCGCAACGCCTCAAACAGCATCGAGTGGGTGTCCTCGTCGACCGTTAACCGGACGCGCGAGCGCGCTACGCCGCCGACACGCTCACGGTGCTTGAGGAAACGATCCCAGAAGTCCATGTTGTCACGACCGGTGCGAAACAGCAACTCGCGTAGGTCGCTCGAAAGGTCCTTCAATTCTTCGAACCACTCTTCGTCGTTCTTAGCTACGGTTTCGTCCAGGCGCTTCGAATTGCGGATGAACTTGCCGAGCAACGCCCGGTCGACCTGCAGGGTTCCCTGCGCTCTGAACTCATCGACGCCGATGCGAGAGATCTGCCAGCCGCCGCGCTGGTTGCCGCCGATGTGAATGTCCAGTTGGATCCACGAGTCTTCCCGGCGCGCGGCCTTGGCGCGTAAGATGGAGATACGCTTCGTGAGGCTGGCACTGAAGTCGCTGTCGACGGTGACCAAGCCTGTCCGGTCATACTCGCCAAGAAAGTCGGCGAGCGACTCATCGGGTGTGCTGGCGAGAACGACGATTGGCAGCCCCGGATAGCACGCCTTCAGCTGACTTACGAACTCCTTAGTGGGCTCGCGACTGCTCATCCCCATGCTCGCCGTCCCATCAGATGGCATCGTTGAGGCGATCACAACCAGCTCGAGTAGCGACGGGTCATTCCGGCGAAGGGTTTCGCGCGCTTCCTCGATGTTCGAAGCCGTGTCAGGTCGCGCAATCGCGTTCTCGCTCTTGAACGCACGCAGCATAGACAGGATTGCGACACCACACACATCGCTTTCGGGATGAGCGACCAGTTGCCAGCCGCTCATGGCGCCTCCGCCGCTTCAAACAGGAGCCGGACGCGCAGACACTCCTTCTGGGAAATCTCGAAGCCCCCTCGCATTCGTTCAAGCAGGTTGCGGATCACAGGCTGCGCCAACGCGAAATCGCGCTCGTGCTCACTGCGCGGCTCAAGCCGGGTCGAGCTCGGTCCCTTACTCGAATGTTCGATGAGCGAGAAATCGAGAACCACCTGCTTCGACTCGCGCTTCGCCTCGACGAGAACCTCGTCTCGCTGTGCTTTCATGCGCAGCAGGAAGGCGAGTACGCTGGCAGCGCAGAACTCTAGCTCGGGGAGTGCAGCGGAGACGAGAGGCAACCCATCGAAGGCTTGAACGTCGAGCTGGCGCTGATGCGTCGCCGGCAGGTCGGCCTCTAAACGAGTGATCGCGTCCTTCAGGTCGATCGCCTGCAGCGGCAACTCTTGGCCCTCCGGCACGGCCGCGAGGCGGATCACCCGCTCGAGCGGCAGGTCGGCCCGGCGCAACTGCGCGATGGAGCGCTCGACGAGCTCCAAACAAGCCTGGTCGGACGTCCTCTCCCGAAGCTCTTCGAGGAATGACATGGCCAAGGCGACCGGAACGCGCGACTCGCTCGCGATCTGGCGGAACACCGACTGCAGCGCATCCATGCGCTGGACGTGCTCCTGATACGAGAGGTCGCTCGCCACGTAGACCCTGCCGCCGATCTGCTTCGGCAAGGCGTTTCCGGACAGCAGCACCGGGAGCTTATCGTTCTCGCCAATCGTGAACAGGACCTTGTGTGGGGCAAGGTTGTCCCGGCTCAGGAGCTCGGTGAGGTATCCGGCCGTCGAGTCGCCTCCGTGGGGCTGCGGGGCGCTAATGAAGGCGCTCAGGTGCGTGCCGACGAGCGCCTCGGCCGACCGCTTGAGCATCTCTGCGCCGGCCCGATTGACGTACTGAATTTGGCCATGAGTGGTAGTCTGGATGACGGCATCAGCCGAGCATTCGAGGACAGTCTTGTTGAACTCAATTGCCAAGGTCCGGTCGAGAATCAGCCCGGCCACAGCGAGCAGTCGCTCGACGAGCCCTTGCTCTTCGGCCGCGAAGGCGCCGCTGAGGGTCGACTCGACGTTGAGGATCCAGCGGACTCGATCGCCTGGAATGGGCAGGCACATTTCTGACTCGGTCTTCGCAATGCCTTCCCGGTAGCCCGGGGTTGTGCGCACGTTTCCGGTGCGGATCGGCTTCCCCGATCGGGCTACCGCGCCGAGGAGGCCCTCATCGGCGGGCTGTTCATAGCTATCAGGCAAACGCGTTTCGGAATCGGCCGACTGATGAACCATCGAGATCGTCGACGTGTCGTGGTTGACCCGGAACAACGATACGTGCTGCCATAAGAAGTGCTCGCGGATGGACTCGACGAGCACGCTGCCAACGTCGGCAATGCTCTCGGCCACGGAGCCCAGCTGCCGGATAAGTTGCAGTGTGAACTCGAGCTCGTTGTGATTCTCGAGCGCGAGGGCGATGTAGATCGCCTCGCTGATAGGCAACTGCTCGACGCGAACAACGTCGCCCTGCGTGAAAGGCTGATCGGCCAATCGGAACAGTGCCACTATGGCAATGAGCCGGCCGTCGCGCATGATCGGCTTGCGTAGCATGTGCCGGTAGCCAAGCCGGAGCCAGTCCTGCGTGGAAGGGTCGGATTGCTTAAGCTGCGCGTAGGGTGGCGCGTTAAACATGGATACGACGTCGTCCGGCCGGGTCGTCAGGATAGTGTCGAGGTCGGCGCGGACAAACGCCGGCATCGGCCACCACCGCATCGCCGCCTCCGAGTCCCTCGAGAAGCGCGGGCGGTCATAGGAAACGCGCAAGGCACTCCTGTCGGCGCTGATTAGATTTACGCTGATCGCGTCGAACGCGAGCACCTCGCCCAGCGACTGATCTAGAGCGCGCAATAGCTCCCGCCAGTCGGATGCCGAACTGATGGCTGCGTGGATGTCGAGGTTGGCGCGGTCAAGCGTTTTGTCGACGACGAACCCTACAGACCCCACAAACCGGCCTTCGGCGTCATACTCTGGCACGCCCGAGATCTCCGCATGCACACGCGTTTGATCAGGCTTGACGAGGGTGATGCTGTAGTCCGATGCCTCCCGCATGTCGAACCGGCGCTGCAGATTTGCCTCGACGACGGCCTTGCTGCCCGGTGCGAACTCGAAGTCCTGCAAGCGCGCTCCGACGTCCATCCCTGGGCCGATCAACCGTCGTACGGTGCTGTTCGCATAGACGATCCGGCCCTCCGGGTCCCCGCGCATGACACCGAGCGGCACGGCATCAACGTCGGTCGGGTTCACACGGAGCACGATCTTGTCGGAATTGGTCGTCATGCTTCACCTCTTGACGAACGGCGGTTGCAAACTTAGCCGACCGACCGCGATGACGTGCGCCAGGATCGGCCGCCTTTCACCAACGTTGTGTCGGGCTAATCGCCAACATTGAAGCATCGTTCGGCGCTGCTGGGAAGATGGCGAGCGGCCCCCCTCGGGAGGTGGCGGCGAAGGGGAGATTTCGCACCCAGCAGACGACCACAAGTGGCCACCGCAGTCAGCGAGGCCGGGTGTTTGGGGTGGTCGCCGGCTTGCCGCTGGTCAAGGCGCGACGGCGCCCGGGCCTGCCGCCTTTCCCCTGGCGATCTGATCTGGCGGAGCCACGCCTGCTGGCTTGCGTGGGTGCGGCGCTTCGAGGACGCGAACCCGCTGGCATGCGGCCTTCGGGAGCACCTCCATGCTCAAGACGCCGCGCGACGGAACGCCCTCCGCTTTTTGTCCAGCTTCAACCGATCGATTCGAGCGACCGCAACCGGTCGAGACATGCCCGCGCGTCGGCCGCGTTCGCCGCCGTAGCCCAGTCGTTCAAGGCGGGGCTGCCAAGAAGCAGACCTTTGTGTCCGCGTGCACTCGACCCTGAAAAAAACATCTGCCGCGGTCAGGATGTCGCCGCCAAAGGCTGACGGACGCGGGATAGCCAGGGAAAGTATAGCGGTGATGCAAGGCGCACGCCCTCAGGGAAGGCCGCAGTGAGTCATCCCTACATCGATGGATAACTGGATGGGAGATTGTTGTGAGAATACAAGCATCGGAAGCTTGTGATCGCGGCTGCGTCGGCGATCATCGCTGCGTTACGAAAGAAATGTCCTGTACCGAGTTGCGGTGCCCACCAGGCGCCAACCTAAGGAGGGTGGGATGAGTGACGCTGGTCGCAGCTCCGAGAGAATCAGACCTCGGCGCTCCTTACGATCAGCTATTCATGCGCGGAGGCGCACCCATGGCGCCGACATGGACGACAACCCGATCGGCACAGCAAGCGCAACGGCGAGGAAGCCTGCATTGCGGCGCGTCGTGGCGCGATCCGATTCGCCCGGCGCGGAGAACGGAGTCGCAGACTAGTCTGGGTTGGCCTGGGGCTTCCACCTACCCTCAATTTCAAAGCGATGGTGCATGCACTCATACCCTATGACCGCACTTGCTCGTGTCCGCCTAACCGCTCCGGCCGCCCTGCTTCTGCTTTCGCTCTACGGAGGTCCCGTGGCTGCTCAAGACCCAGCGATCCCCTCGAATGCCACGCTCGAAGAACTGAAGAAGATCAAAGACCAAGCGGTGGCCAGGAAGGAAGCAATAGAAGCGTTGACCCAGGAAGCTAACGCGGCCAAGGCGTTGGCTTCGGCACAGGACACGACCAAGTCGCCGACCGCCGACCAAGTCGCCGCGGCCAAAGCCGCTAAGGATCTCGCCGACGCGAGGAAGGCACAGGCAGACGCTGAGAAGGCGAGTTCCGAGGCGGCCTCGGCAGCAGCGAAGGCGAAGTACGGAGACTTCACGGCTTCCGCCTACACGGGTACTGCGGAACTGGGCACAAATGCCGGCAACGCGGAGGCGCTCCTGCTCGCCGCGGTGGCGGTGCGGGCGATTGCCAAGGAGTTCGCGACGGCCATTGGGAAAAGCCAGCCAGCCGTCACAAATGCGTTGCTCTTCACATCCTCCACCGTCCCCGACTTCCAGGCGCTGATTGTCTTCAATGCGCAGCACGAGGGCGTTAAGGCCGCACAGAAGGCGACGACGGAGAACACGAAAGACGCCCCGAGGTCTGATACCTTGGGTCAGTCGGTGGCTTCGGTAGGCCTCGGCCTTGAAGCGTTGAACAAGGTCCTAAGCTACTTCAAGACCGACTACAAGTTCCAGGGCATCGAGGTGGCGACCACAGATGGCATGCTTCTGGCGGCCTTGGCCGGTGAACTGCGTGCACTGAATCCTGCCATCAGGGCCCGGGCCCCAGCAATGTACCAAGCTAAGCCGGATAAGACGGATCAACAGGCGTTGGACGAGATCAGGTCGGCCTTCGACATTGGCGACCTCGCAGCGCAGAGAACGCGCCAGCATGCGTCCGCACAGGTCCAGTTGGAGACGGCACTGGCGACTCAGCAGAAGATCAAAGATGACGCGACCAAGCCAAAGCCCGAGCGCGACAAGGCAGAAGCCGAAGCCGCCCGCCTTCAGAAGGAGATAGCCAAGGCGAAGGAAGCGGCCGCGCAGTGGAAAGCTCTAGCCGACCGCGTCGACGCGTGGGCCCTCAAGCTCGCCACGCCAGACGATAAGGGCCAAGTCCCGCTGGCGAACGTCGTGCGGCAAGGGGCGCTGCGTGGCCAACTTGACGCCGGAGCCGCACTAGTCATCGTCCAGTTGCATAAGGCTGCGGGCACGGGTTACACGAAGAAGAACATCCTGTCATCCCTCGGAGCGAATCCCTTCTTCGTCATGGGCGGTGCGGTCGCGACCATGACCGCCTTCGAAGGGCGCAGTGGGGACGTCCTCACCTCGAGCCTTGTCCCGGTTCACGGCGGCTATCACTCCGTGAGCAATGTTCAGGCGATCGTCAACGCCAGGCCGTCCGAGCAGGCCGCAGCGCCGCAGGGCGCCACAAAGACATCGCCATGAGCATCGACGAACTACTCGTCAATCGGCGCGCAGCCGGCGTGCTGGTGCGTCTCGCGTCGCAGAACGAGGCGGACCTCAGGACGCTGAATCAGCTCTTCGATTCGGACCCAGGCTCGCGTGGCGCCATGCTGGCCACGCGCCGGCGCGGCACCCGCAGGAGCGTCGCTGCACAGGCCGCCTCGCCGATGCTGGTATTCCCCAAACTGGGCTTGGCCTATGGTGCGGTCACACGCGAGGGGCTTGAGGCGATGCGCAAGCACAAAGCGGTGCGAAGCGTGACAGAGTCAAACAGCCTGCGCATGATCCGCCCGGTGCCTTATGTCGCCCAGAGTTCGCAAGACGTTCCCGACAAGGGACCGACTTGGGGCATCAAGGCGCTGAAGGTCGATGCGTTGTGGGCGCAGGGCCTCAGCGGCAAAGGTGTGCTGGTGGGTCACTTGGATACAGGCGTCGACGGAGCACACCCGATGCTGGAGGGCGCGATCGAGAAGGCGACGGTGTTTGACCTGATCGGGGGCGAAAAGCGCGCCACGAACCCACCGACCGACAGTGGGCATCACGGCACCCACACCGCCGGGATCATCGTGGGCCGGCCCTTCAAGCAAGTGAAGGCGGGCGTCGCGCCAGGGGCCAAGCTGCTCTCCGCGGAAGTGCTTGAGGCCGGCGATTCCATCGCGCGGGTCCTGGGCGGAATGGAATGGGCACTGACCAATGGCGCACGCATCCTCAACCTGTCGTTGGGGTGGCCCACCTACACCGACAGCTTCCTGACCATTGTTGATGCGCTTCGCGCCAACGAGTGCCTGCCGGTGATTGCGACTGGCAACGACGGCGAAGGCTCCTCGCGCTCACCCGGCAACTACGCGCAGTCGCTCAGCGTAGGCGCCGTCTCCCCGTTTGGTCGGGTTCCAACCTTCTCCGGCAGCGAGGTAATGAGTCGCCCCAACGAGCCGGTTGTCCCTGACATCGTGGCTCCGGGCGTGGATATCTGGTCGGCAGCACCGGGTGACGGATTCCAGATGCTGCAGGGTACCTCCCAGGCGACGCCGCACGTCGCTGGTCTCGCCGCGCTCCTAATGGAAGCGCACTCGACAGCGCCGATAGGATTGATCGAGAGCGCGATCCTCAGCTCAGCCAAGCGGCACGCGTCAGTCCCCGAGACCCGGGCCGGCCGGGGAATGCCAGACGCTGAGGTGGCACTACGCTCGCTCGCTGGCCTCGTGAACGAATAAGCCCCAGGTCGGTGGCGCACAGATCACGGTGCAAGGTGGCTAGGTGCTGCGCGCGCGAATCGTAGAAGCGTAGACTTGGGCGTCCGCCCGACAATATCGCCGCTGCGCATGCTCAGCAAGCTTGAACCTCGCCTGGAGGCGGCACTGAGCCTGCCCGACACTGCCGATACTCCCAGCGAGCTGCTCGACGTGGTGGTTCGCTTCGATATTGGGGCCTTGCCGACGATCGATGCAGAGATGCCGTTGGCCGCCCAACGTCAGCACCGCGCCGCCGTCGTGAGCAACGCTGTAGAACAGGTAGTCGAACGAGTCAGCGAACTGTCCGGCATTCAGCCGACGCGGGTCTCCCCATTCCCTTCCACCAACAGCGCATTCGTACAAGCCCCCCGCAAGTACATCCGCGTGTTAGTCAACCAAGAAGAGGTCGCGGGCGCCGTACTGAACGCCACTGTCGGTCGCGTCAAGTAGCGACGGCGGTGTTGACGCGCTGCCGTCTCCGGTCTGGCCTGCATAGGGCACAACTCAGAAGAGCGGCCTCTGCTGCGGCAGCCATCGTCGTCAGGGCTTGTCGAGACGGAGAGTATTCTTTGCGCCGACTCGCGGTCTGAGTTGCTCGCCGGAAACCCGTCATCCGTGAGAGCTCAGGGGCACAAACTGAGGTCGCACCTCCGAAAACCGCTCATGGCCGAAGCCCGGCATCGCGAGCGTCGACTGCTCGGCGGGGCACGCGAACGGCAGGTTCTAGGCGCGTCAATTCGGGAGTAGCAGTGGCAGCGGTCGACCCATCTGCGACGTTCTTGCTTCATAGTTGATGGCCGCGAAGCAGTCGCTTGGGGGGACTTGCATGTCCAGCCCTGAGCATTAGCGCTGCGACGAAGCTGATCAAGGCCAGTTGTGCTAGGTGCCGTGCGCCCGCCGGTCGGCGGCCCCGCCCTTCTATGCGCGGCGGTCGGATGGACCTCGCGCGGGCGAGCGACGTGTCCTGCCCCCCTTCGCCGCGATCGTCATGGCGCCGGTGGCCGAACTGCGGAAATGTGTCGCCCTTTCGTGTGGCCCTTTGGCGGCGGTTTGACGCCATGGCGCTTTGCCCCGCATGGTGCAGCGAGGTCGTCGCGGGAAAGTCAGTGCGCCAGGTCCACAAGATGGCCCTACTTCATCGCCCGCAGGAACTGCCTGCGCAGCTAGGACGCCCGCAAGATCACGGCGTTCGACAAATGGAGCGACCAAAATCTTGGCAACGTCATCCAATCGGACATGGGTGAATATGTCGCGATCGACCACGAGACGCTGCTCCACGACTTGCTGTGGATACCCTTTGGCCGCAAATACGAGGAGCGCTGCCTGATGGTCGAAGTGCATAAATCCTTATCGCCACCAGACTTCGCGCGGTTCCAGGTCGACATTGCCGCCACCGCGACAATCCACCCGAAGGCCCCCGCAAACACTCGCGCGGCCCTGGTCTTCGGGCTCCTCAAGGCGCATCACGTCCGCGGCGCCGCCGCTCAAGATCAACCCTTGGCCTGCCTGCGAACAGCTGCGGGGGCTGCGCCGCCGGCGAAGCTGCCCGTGCCTTTTGCGGCGGAGGCAAGACCCATCAGCGACGGCCTCCGGCCTTGCAGCAGGGATGCGCTTAACACGTTCGGTGGAATCGGCTCCGCAGTGCGGCGGGCGGCACGCCTATCTCTTAACCACTCATGCCGGATACGCCTGCGGCTAGCTTTTCGCTCCTCGGGTCTTTTGCGGCCGCAGAAGGAGGGCGATGTACTTCACAGAAATCTTGGTGGAGTGCGCATCTGCGTTGTAATTTGGGGCGCGAACTTTGAAGCTGTATGACGTGCCGGGCACGATCTCGACAGCGCAACTGGCTTGCGCCGTTAGGACGTTCTCGTTAGTGCGATTTTTGTACACCCGATTTTGATTGCAAGGTTCGATGGCGTCGTTGACAAACAGCTGAACTTCCATCCAGCCGCCCGGGGAGATATGCGCAGTGGCATTCCCCGTCAAGTTTGCAAGTAGAGGGGAAGCCTGTGGCTCGAGCACTAAGCGAGCTTCACCAGTCCCTGAAGACTCAGCATCAAGCGGAAGGCTGGGCGTCACTGTCACCTCGTCGCCAGCAACAGACTTTCCGTGCCGTCCGCGCGGGTCCGAGCCGTTGACATGCTCAGCGACGAGATACCAGATCAAGGCGCTAAACACACCCAGACTTAACACAATGACCGCGATGATCTTGGTGGCTGTAGACGCCCCGGGCAACAAGCCGTCGACAAGTAGTTCGCGTGGGCTCCGCGCAACAAACGGTCGCTTAGTTGCCGGTCCAAGATCGGCGTGCTCTGGATCCTGCGATGAGGATTGCAGGGACGTACCTTCAGATGCAGGCTGTGGCGTGGTGGTCGACCGGTTTTGCACCGAACTTTCCGCGATAGGCTGATCGCGAGAAGACTCCACCACGTCAAATATTTGCCCGTCCGATGTGCGCATGTAAAGGACCGGTGTTCCCCATTCAACCTCGTTGCCCTGGGAAAATAAAGCCTTACGTCCTTCCACCAGGGCAGTGTCCACCGCGCAGCCATCTGCAATCGCAAAATACAGCTCATGGGCGAACGTGATGGCAGCTTGATCAGTTATCTCGAACTGCATCGCTATAACGGCGGGAACGCCTTGCTGGACCAAGCTCTGCGCAGCCCCCGCAAAGGGATCGACGCGGCCTGAACGAGCCCCCTCGCAGGCGTTTAGCACCGCCATTCGGAGCGGCCGATGGTCATGCAGGAGCGTGCCAAGGTAGTTGCCACTGACAACGTTGCCACGCCCGCTCTCGCCTTCGAGCACGAGGAAACCATCGTCCGCCTGTTCACTAAAGCCGCCGTGTCCAATGAAGTGAAAGACGTGGCAGCTATCGAGCCGCAATCGGCGTTGCAGAGTACTTAGTTTGGCATCAGGCAAACGCTCGAGTACCACCTTCCCTCCGGCCTTCAAGTCTGCCAACGCGCGCTCAAGCCTGTTCCACTCGGCCTGTACGTCCAGCGCTGGATAGTCGTGAGGGTTCGCCACCATAACAAGCACGCGGATCGGCAGGTCAACGCGTAAAGACTGGATACGTTCCGAGAGATCCAGGAAGCGCACAACTGGTGTCGCAACCGATAGGCTTAGAAATTGATTAACCGATGGGTTGTACAAGTATTCCCAAGGCAAGTCGGCAAGTTCAGGGACCTCCGAAAGTCGAAGGCGGATGCGCAACCCGAGGTCTTTTGCAAGCGCTTGCTCCAAGCTCATCCGGAAGCAAACGAGAACGTCCGCGCCGAACGCAGCAGAAAAGAGTCTCCCCCCAAAGGTCTTTACTGCAGCGAGTTCAGAACTAGCGACTCGACGGGTCGTACGTCGAGGGCGGCCGAGGCGAAGAAGCAGGTTTTCGAGCTCGAGGTCGGAGAACGGTACGACGAAATCCGAACTGGCTTGACCAGCGGGAGAGTTGACGACTTGCGCACGGAATCCGCCTTCGATACGACGGAAGAGTAGATCGAAGTCAAGATAGCGCTTCATCGAAGTCGTACGGTCTCAGCGCTTCACAGCCACGCCGAATTCAATCCTACTAGGGCGCGGCGGATTGACACAAGCTGGGATGGCTCATTTCTAGAACAACCATGACTTGAGTTCCGTCCGGTGCCCTTGCGGCTTCTCCAAAGTGCAATGATCGTGCCGGTGCGATGATAGGCCTCTGAGCATGCGACTCTTCAAGCGGCAGAGACAACTAGCGCGAACAGCCGGAGCAACACGTGTGGCCTAGCGTGACGCGCAACGGTGCACCTTAGCTCGGGCTGATTTGCGGATCGATTTCCCCCATCGAGCGGTCCTACCAGCCCTGTAGTGCGCGAGACGTGCCTCCGCCCGCTTACCTCTAACAATCTCCGCGTGTGAACATCGCGGAGCAAACAGCCCGCTGCACCTGGAAGCAGGACGACGTACCCGCCTTGCAACGGCTAGCGTTCGACCTAGGGCTAGTAGCAATTCTGCGTGGCCGATTGAAGTCCGCTTAGCGGACGTTTGCTGGCGTCTGCTTTTGGCCGATTACGCGTGCAGAGGGACCGGACCCGAACGGCTGCATAGCCGATCGAAGCGGCCAATGGGATTCTCGGACGTTGGCTCAAGGTCGTAGACCAGACCCGGCGTGGCGAACTGAGGCACCCGGATTTGACCCTGATCCGCCATTCGCAAGGCAAGCTGAACTGGCGCGAAGCTGACGTACGTCTGAGCAAGGCACCTCGCGTGAGGAGGACCTTAGCTCGTGTCGATAAGAACACGCGCCCAACAATAGTCACTTTGCTGACCGATCCCTGCGAAGCGATGCACCGATCTACCAGTCGCGTCACCGGCAACGGTGACCGGACGCGGGGGAACGTGTCAGATGCGGAGCGCCTGAAAGCACTGGAGCCGAGAACACGAAGCTGAAGAAGTTGCGGGCCAATCGATGATCGAAGTCGATGCGATGCGCAAGGTGTTCAAGGGCAAGTAGCGGCCGTGGCGACGCGTCGCGCGGTCGCCGGTCCCCATGAGCTGCTGAGCTGCGGCCCCGCGGCCTGCAGTTGCGGTTCGTCGCCGCTCCGGAGGCGACCAGATGAGCGACGTTCTCGCGACCCAGCCGACTTCCCTCAGCCACCAATAAAACTGAAACCGGCCCAGTAGAATGGATGAGCGAAGGGCTTGTACTTGGGCGAGTCACGCGAGTACTCAAGATGCAGTTGTAGTTCATCGTCGATACGGCCGGTCTCCATACGAATTTGATCTAGCGCTAGTTCTAGCTGAAGCTCTTGGACGCTTGCATCCTTCAACCAAAGCTGCGCGTTGCGCAGCGCATCCGCCTTCCCTTGCCCCCTAATGAAGTTCGCATAGAAAGTTGGCATCAAGGCCGAGGTAGATATATCCGCAACGCTCCACGTCGATGCCGCCACTCCGAGCGCTCCACCCATGATGAATGCCCGCGCCAGGCTGAGAACGCCTTCACCGTCTTGGATGCTCCCCGAGCCAGAGTCGCACGCGGAAAGGACTACTAACTCTGCGTCTACTGTCTGCGCCGAAATCTCGAGCGCCGACCAGAACGGGTCACCGTGCTCGTCTAGACTGAAAACTAGGTTCGACAACTCCGGGTCGCTGCCGACGACTTGGCCATGGAGTGCAAAGTGCATAAAACGGTAGTTTGGGGGGCGACCCGTCAACACCCGGGCTAGGGCCTTCGTAGCAGATTCACGTGTGCGGCATGCGATCGTCGCTTCGACTTCAGGTTGTGGAGAGAATCGGATGAGCGCTTGTGCTACGCCATCCAATTCGCGGCTGGAATGAGTCAGGCGCTCGAGAGGTACAAGTTTTCCGTCCGATAAGCGAAGAAGACCTTCTGTGATCGCATCCGCAAACCCCAGCATCAAAGCGGAATAGTGATTGGGGCTTCTCGCGTCTATTGTTCGTCTTATTGTTCCTGCTGACGTGGCCGAGGGAGCGTAGCTGATTGCATGACGCTGAATGAGGAACGGGAGTTCGTTCCAGTCAAATTCCGGCAGACCAGCCAGTGCCGCCTGGACGCTGTCGACCAAACGAGTCGTCTCATCATCGATCTTGCCAGGGAAGTGAACGTCCTTGAATGTCACGTCAAGTTCCTCCCCCAACGGAACTCCTCCTTCAGAAGCGCGCACCAGCGTGACACCAGTGGGGAAGTGTTGAATCTCCTCGCCGCAGACCGGCTCCGATGTGAGGAGGGCAGCGAAGGGGAGGAGGTGCAGATCGCCGTCTGGGACGAATACGAGATCACGGCCGGCGATGAGGCTCTCCGCCGGTTGGATCAGATGTTGATAGAGATCGAATGCGTACGGCATGCGATGCATGTGATGGACGATCGCTGCTCGCAGTTGTCGTGCTTTGCTTTCGACCGTGCGGCGAGGAGCGTCCAACGTAAACACCTTGACATCAGACTTAGTCACTACGAAGAGGAAGCTACCGAGTCGCTCGTCGCCGAGCACGTACTCCAGGAGCGCAGTGCTATCCGTTAGAAAATCTCGCTGAACCCGCTGTGGCTTCCAAACTCCGCCTTGCGGCGCTCCACAGCTCCGCGATGCATGCGCTAGAGCCTCGTACTCCGCTTGAGCCTCCACAGCTCGGCGCTCCAACTCGAGAGAGATAGCGTCGTCGCTGTCCGATTCGGCCTCAGCTCGGTGTAGTCCGAGTTGGTGGCGCCAGTACCGCATCTCGAGGAGCATTTGATCGCGCCGCTCGACCAGCTGGGGATTACATGCGCTGTCGTTTGTTCCGTTCAGTGCCCAGCGGAGCTCAACCGCTTTGCCGCGTTCGGCAGCTTCGAAGGCAGCATCAATATCGGCCAGAGATACCAGTACCGAGACCACCGCACGACTAAGGTGGGCAACCCGAGCAAGTGCTGATCGTCGTTCTTCTCTACTTCGGCCGCGAATGGCGTCCTGTTCCGCCTCGACTATGGCCGCCACCAGTTCGGTACGTGCTTGCGTCGTCTGTCCAGCTGCCATCCATAGGATCACGAGCTCAATTAGCGCGTCATCAGCGGCTTGCGGCTGGGCTAGGGCGAGATAGGCTTGCCGAGCTGCCGCGTAGCGCTCGATCGCTCGTTCATGCTCACTCTTTCTAACGTGGATCGCCCCAAGTTCGCGAAGTGCATCGCCGCCGCGCTGGGCTGTCAGTCGTGGCAGGGCGTGCTCATAAAAAGCCTGCGCCTTTTCGAGCTCTCCCAGTTCCGTCGAAATTGTCGCAACCAGAACAAGGATTCTGAGCTCAACGTTTGGATGCTGTAGCTCACGCGCGAGTTGAAGCGAGGCTTCGCCGTGCGTCAACGCCTCAGGCAGTAGGCGAAGTTCAAAACACATCTCCGCCATCTGTGCCAGAAGAGTTCCTTCGATTGCCTTGTCTCTCATTGCCCGAGCTATCGTCAGACTGAGCTTCGTGGAGGCGAGCGCGCTTTCAATGTCTCCCAAGTGCTTTTCGGCGTGCGCTAAATGCCGTAGCAGGTTGAGCTCGAGTTCCGGATCTCCATCGGCCGCCTCGTTTCTCAAGGTGGCAAGTGCTTCTGTGTAGGAGGTCCGGGCGCTTGCGAAATCGGACTGTACTAGGCGTAGGCGGCCGAGGCGTTCGAGTACCAGAGTCAGCTTCGCTGTGTTCCCTATCCGGCGGAGAATGTCACAAGCTGCAGTTAAATCTTGCTCGGCCTCCTGCGGTTCCTCACCCCCACGGAGCTCGCCCAGCCACCAAAGGGCCTGTGCCTCGTTTTCGGAATCGGAGGAGGCCTGAGCTGCAGCGAGGGCTTCTTGGCACTTGAGTAGCGCCAGCCGGCGGTCGCCGCCCTTCGCGAGCTCCGCTGCCTCGTTTATCAATGTGACCGGATTGATCATCTCGCGTTCAATTCGAGCTAGCGGCGAGCTAGGCCTGACGGGTACGGAAAGCAGTTCGCTTCTATGAAGCGTGGGCGCTTTGATCCGTGCCAGCTGTTCCAATGGTTGGCTTCCATCCGCCGGAGCCCCTTAACAGACAAATGCGTGTCAGTAATAGGGACGGAATGCGTCCGCCGGAATTCGTCCTCTCCTCGGGAAGGCGCCGCAGCATGCGGCGCGCCGCGCTGCACTTCGTCTATGGCCGCACCGATCTGACACGCGGTCGACATGGATTCACGCAAAACGTACCTTCATTCGCGGATGCGCATAGACCGTATAGGCGAGCCACGTGGGTTCGCCTGCCGCACGCGAGGCCGCGCGCGCGACGCGTGAGGCCTCGGCCATTGTCTTCCCCTGCCGGAGTGCGTCATAAAGAGCAATAACAAAGGTAGCTGCGGTCTTGTCGCCAATTGACCACAGCGCGCCGACGAACGCGGCCGCCTGACCGCGCGAGTCGCCGCTGCCTTCGCGCGTGCCGAGGAAAGCCGATGCAAAGCCGCCGACCTCGGTCAGCGAGTAGCCCGCGCGGCCGGTCTGGCAGGCGTTAACGACCACTAGCGGCCGCGAACCGTCCGCCCCGCGAAGGTTCGCAAACTGGCGAACGGTGCTCGCTTCGAGGGGATCCTGCGCCCACTCGCGCTTGCCGCCGCTGCCGGTAAGGATCTCGCCTTCGAGGAGCAACTGCGACGATCCGATTTCTGCGAGATCGGCCTGACCGTGGCACGCGAAGTGGATGAGGTCGAACGCCCCAGGCCCCTTGAGCAGCGCGAGCACGTTGGCGTGGTCGGCCGGCTTTACCGGCACTGCGCCCAGCGTAGCCGTCAGGTACGGCTCCTCGACGTCCTCGGCGCTCGCCAGCTTCAAAGAGGCTTCGGGGTAGTGAGGCACGACGCTCCGAGTGCGGTTACGCCGCACCATCAAAGCGCGTACAGGTGCCGCGCCGTAGAGCCAGCGGCAGAGGCCGTACTCGGCGAGGAAGCGCCCGTCCGAGCCCGGCTGTGCCGGGTCGCTCAGATAGACGATCTCCCACGGGATGAACGGCTCGTCGCTATGGACGCGGATGCCATAGAGGCGACCCTCCGCCGCGAGCGACCATAACGCCTGCTGCAAAGCTGGTGGGAACAGAGTGCGGAACATCTCGCCGCCCCAGCCGCACAAATTAGCTTCAAATCGCTCGACCTGTCGAGCACTTCCGGTCCACGCCTCTTCGATCTTCTTGTACGTGCTTTCCACGTACTTTTGCGGCTCGGTTCTCACCGCGTCAGAGAAGAACCGGTTGCACACGGATTCTCCCGCGTCGAGGATGAACTGCAGGCGCAGTTCGCCTGAGCCATCGCGGCGGTCGAAGATCGATAGCGAGGCGCCGATGTCGGGCTCGTCAACGACCGTAAGAGGCGCAGCGCTCGACGCGAGCGGGACCACCGTGGTGGCTTGCGCAGTAACCCACGATCGCACCGTCAATGTTAAAAGGCGCACGGCGCCTTGGCGAATGCGCACCATCACTTCGCCGGCGCCGAGGTCACGCGCGCGCACGTCGAAATCGAGAACCACCGGCCCCTTCGGTGTCGGCGGATCGACCTCCACACGGGCAGCGTCGGCATCAAGGTCGTCGAAGCCGCTGCGAACAATGACGTCGACGAGAATTCGGCGGCCAGCTTCAGTCTTGAAACTACCTTGTTCGCTGGCCTTCCCCGCGGTTTGGGCGACAGCCTCGGCCGAGAGCGTCACCGTGAGCGTCTCGATCCTGCCGAGCGTCACCTGCGATGGCATTTCGGCGAGCGCATGCAGGTTGAGCGTGGCACGCGGCCTCACGGCGGCCGCTGGCCGCTTCGCTGGCGCTTGCCGCGAACCGCCGCGCGTCCGCGGCGTCACGCTCGGGCGCGACGGCGGTTCGACCGCCGCCATGCGCGTCGTGCGTGCCGCGAGCTCGGTGATGCCGATGCGGCGCATGCCGTCATCAACAACAGCCACTGGCATCTCGCCATCCGTGACCACGATGCCGCGCCGCGCCGCTGGTCCTTCATGGTCTGCAAGGCGCGGCATCACGCCGACATCGTAGGCCGAGGCGCGCCCGGTTTGGGAACAGCCGCTTTCGTGCAGGTTCAGCGCATCGACCAGCGTCGCGTCGGGGGGACCGCCAAGCCCTTCGATCTCGTCGCGCCGGAAAGCGTAGTGCAAATGGCCGCGATGCCCCGGCCGCGGATCGCGGCGGTTAAGCACGACGTAGTTCGCACCGCCGTTGCGGCCGAGCAGCACCTTCATCTGCTGCACCGACGTCGCCGCGTTCGCGGTCACCAGCCCGCGGTGCACACCGGCGAGCTCAAGCGGGTCGAAGTCGGCCATCGGCGACGGCAGCCCAAGCCACTGCGCCAAGTGGCCGGCGGTCTCGGGGCGCAGGAAATAGTTCGTGTGATAGACGGCGGCATTCGTGCCGAAGTCCATCACGTCGCGGACAAATCCCGGCACCGCGGCGTCGATGGAGGTCATCGACGCGACATCGACGACGAGGTCGTTCGCCACCGCCTCGCTCTGATCGCCTCGCATCAGCCGGTCCACGACTCCGTCGGCGAGCAGCATTGCCAACCGGCGCGGGAACTCCGCCGGCTCGTGGGTCTCGCTGCCGCCCAAGCGGGCTTGGAAGTTGGAAACGATCGCGTAGCACGCGATGTCGGCCGGGCCGGGCTGATTGGGCTGCGTCGCGTTAATTTCCGTCACGAACGCGCCGCCCGGCTCCATCGCGGCGATCCCCGGCACCTTGCGCTCGGTCACCGCGACCTCGACCAGGTATTTGACGAAGTCGCCGATGCATGCGATGACTTCTTCGGCAACTGCGGCCACCGCGGCGGCCGCGGGAAACAGCTTCAACACCTTCGTCGTCACCGAAGTGAGGTTGGTGACGAGGTCGACGAGCGACTCCCAATTCGCCGGCCGCGCCAGCTCGGTGCCGGCATTGGTGGCGGCGACGAAGACGGCCCGCGTGATCTTCAACCCCAGCCGCGACCCAGGAAGCTGGGCTTCGATCAGGCTGCGCAGCACCAGCCCGCCGCGGCTGTGGCAGACCGCGTCGACGACGATGTCGCGGCTCTTCAGCGTCCGCAGCGCCTCGAGCAGCGCAGTTGCGTTGGCGTCGGGCGTGAGTGACAGGGACTTGTGGTCGAAGCCGAGCACTGCGTCGTAGCGATCGAGTGCACCGCGCAGGAACTTGCGTCCCCATGGTGTTGCGACGAGGCCACCGAAGCCGCCGACCGTCGACGAGAACGTGCCGTGCACGAGCAACAGGATGCGAGCGCCGCTCGCCGGCAAGTCGACAGCCGAAAAGTCCGCCGGCTTTAGCCACCGCGCGACGTCGGTCTCTGAGGTGATAACGACGGGGCCGTTACGGCTAGACTTTTCAAGCAGGGAGACGATCTTGCCGGCGGCGTAATCGGCGGCGAAATACAGCACGACGGCCTTGGCCGCCGCGAGGAGCTTGTCCTTCACCCAGCCTCGGCGCTGAGCATCGGCGGCGGAACTGATTTCGGGTACTGCGATGTTGAAGGTCAACACGCGCCGGCCGGCAGCCGAGCGCACACCGCGGCGCATCGCGGGCGCGGGGTCCGACGGTGCAGACGTGGCAGCGCCGTCGCTGGGGAAGCGCCAGGCAAGGACACCGTCGCCTTCGAGCAGGACGACGGCCTGCTGACCGTCGTCGACCTCGACGTGCAGTTGCGCGCTGCGTAGCGCCGATGACGGACCACGGTTGGGGCGGCTGGGAGCCTGCGACGGCGCGTCGAAGACGATGGGCGCATCGACCTTCTGCGCGACGGCTCGACGAACGAGCGCCGCGGCAAACTCGGCCGCAGCGCCTTCGGCGGGTGCGTCCAGCACCACCGGCGCGCCGCCGAACGAGCGGCGGCCGCCGCGCACGCCAGCGTCGCTGCCCGCCCCCGTCGATGCTGACAGAGTCACGGTGAAGTCGGCTTCGTCGAATTCGACGCTGACGTTGGCGTTGATTCGTCGACTCGTCATCGCGCAACCTCCCGGTTTGCTGGCCTAACAGGGCCATGATGCACGATGGGCCCTGCGGCGACTAGTACGGGAACCCTGGACACCTAGCCATCGATCGGACTGTGGACGCGACAAGCGCATCGCCGAGGGGGAGCCCGCGGCGGTCTAACGTCGCAATCGCCCTGTTCACGCGCTTCTGCGGTGCCGGCAACGAGTGCCCACCTTCGGGTCTCAACTGCCCCAGGCCGCGGCTACCGTTGACAGGGACGCAGGAGATGCCGGGAAGCTGTCCTTCACCTGCGACAGTTATGGCCGAAACTGCGAGTTCGGCGACCCGCCCGCAAGCTGACATTGACGGAGCGTCGCTAGGTCGAATGGGCCGTCCGGCGGCCTAGACGCAAATCGGCGACCGGACGGCCCCGCCCGGACTCAGATTTCGGCTGCTCCGAGATCTCCAGGGCATCATCCACCTCGATGCCGAGGTAACGCACGGTGGACTCCAGCGTCGAGTGACCGAAGCAACTGAACGGCGCGCAGGTTTCTTGTTCGCCGATAGATCAGCGTCGCTTTGGTTCGCCGCATGGAGTGGGTGCCGTACTCGGCCGGGTCCAGGGCCGAGCTCCTCGACCCAGCCTTCGAGGAGTCCGGCGTACTGGCGCGTGCCGCGATGAGGTGAGCCTTGGATGCGGCTCGGGAACAGGTAGTCGTCGGACTTGAGGGCCGCGATCTTGATCCACTTCGCCACCGCTTCCCGGGCGGCGGGGGTTATCTCGAACTGCACCGGTCGCTGAGTCTTTGCTGCATCACGACAGCACGCGAGGCGACCTGGTCGCCGTGGCACACGTCGCGCACCTTGAGGGCAACTAGGTCGCACCCGCGAAGCTTGCTGTCGATACCCAAGTTGAAGAGGGCGAGCTCGCGTACTCGGTTCTCCATCTGCAGACGGAGCCGAAGAGCCCAGATGTCCCTGAGCTTGAACGGAGCCTTCTGTCCGACGATCTTGCCCTTGTTCCACGGTTCGCGAGGCGTGGCGTTGCCTGCGGTTCCCATGATGGTCCCCCATCGAGTTGACGGAGCGGAAAGATGCGCCTCATCGATGCGGGCGACGCGGTGTGGCCAGAACGGCCCCGTCAAGATGGGGGTAGTGAGTCGGCTTACTGGCGCGCAGACGGATTGGCGCTCTCGGCCAGGAGCGGCCATTGGTGAACGGCCGCTTAGCGGCAACTCCGCTGTGGCCCTCAAGGAATGCATATGCGAGCGGCGCACCGAAATGCTTCTTGTATGGCGGCGCTTTGCAAAGGATGTCGATTGCGTCGCTCAGCAACATGGCATCGATCTTTCGCGGATACCGATTGGTTCTGTGGCGTGCCGCGTGGCGCCCTTGTCCGAGATCGCCTTGCCGATCAGCCTGTTGCCCGACGCACCAGTCTCAACGAAAGGGTCGCCGTTGACGCTCAGCTGATCCCGAATGAGACGACGCAACCAGAGCTCAAGCGCCTCAAGTCGCTTGCGACATGAGTTTCGAATTTCCGCGTCGGACTGCGCTGTCAGCATGGAGGCTATGGGCTAGTAAGGCGGTATTCCGCCTGGTCGATGAGACGGTATGCTGCTTCTCCGCGCCTACACAGTGTGTTCTGTGCCATGGATGCCTAAACTTAGAGCGTGTCTTCAATCGACGTTTTACGGCCATGCTGCTTTCACTGCTAGGAAAGCGCCGTCGGAATGATGCGACAGTCCATTCTCCTCGCCCATGCGGTCGTTCCGCGTCTCAAGCCTGCGTCGTCTCTCGTCAGGACAAAGCGATGACGAGCCCGAAGCGCAGCCACTGGTCTGAGGCTGACGTTCTTGCGCTACCTGCGGGCGAGCACGACTACTTCGACCGAAAGAGCGGAGTCCTACTGACCAGTGGAGACTTCCGCAAGGACATGGCGAAGGCGTTGTCGGCGCTGGCCAACTCCGGCGGCGGTCATATCGTGATCGGAGTCGAGGACGACGGCAGCTTCACAGGACTGCCACCAGTCCGCGGTAGAACGCGGACTAGAGAGTGGTTGGAACAAGTCCTCCCCAACCTAGTGACCTTTCCCCTCGAGGACTTCCGCGTGCATGAGGTCGTTCCATCGGCGGCGTCGGCGATCCCAAACGGAACGGTCCTACTCGTTGTGGACGTAGGCGACTCCGTACTCGCTCCGCATCAAAGTGAGCCTGCACGAATCTACTACTACCGGGAGGGCGGCCATTCAAAGCCAGCGCCGCACTTTTATCTTGAGACCTTACGCAATCGATTGACGGCCCCGACGCTGGAGGCTTCGCTTGCGGCGGTGGAAGTGCGTGAGGCGTATCCTTGGAATGATGGCTCGGCGTCTGTGTTTGTCGAGACTCGCCTGAAGTTCCTAGTAAAGAATACTGGACGCTCTGCCGCGTACAAGTGGGCTCTCATTGTCGAGGGTAACGACGGTGAACCTGCGGGTAGAGGTGCGGACATCAAGTTCGCCTTCCCTGAATTCCCGCGTGGTGCCCGCGGCCGGAGCGGCGGCATCAGATTGGATGGCACCATCCTGCCTGGATTGGCGATGTACGAGGAAAGCGACTTTGGGTTTTTCCTACGTGCAGCGCAGCACGATCGAGATGGAGTGCTCGGAGATCTAAAAAACTTGCTCTCGGACAACTTCGTGGTGCGGTTCCGAGTGGTCACGGAGACCTCGCGGGGGGAAACGATTCGAGCTCAGCTCAGTCCTCTTCTAGACCACGAACGCATCACAGACAAGCTGTTTCCGCCAACCGCAAAGTGACCAAGGTCGCAGCGCCCCGCGCCAATGTTGGATCGTTCGACAGCAGATGCTCCGATCGCATCAACCTGCGACGCTGGAGATGCCGGCAGCCCATGAGCGTGCTTCAGACACCGCTGGGCAGATGCTGGTCGAATGACTGCATTGTGGGCGGCATCGTGAGTCGAGTTGGCATTAATCACCGACTCTAAATGCTACAAAGTGGTCGGTCGTCGCAGTGACTTCGCGAGCCAGACCTTTCGATAGTTCCCGAAAGTGGGCCCTCGAAGGGCCGAAGTCCGGCGCATGCACGGTGGGGTTGCAGGGAACGTCATCGGCACCGCTCACCAAGTCGTCCAATTCGATCGGGGTCCGGAGATCGTCACTGGTGCTTCGTCGTCTTGTCCCGTGCCCTACATGAGCAGGCATGCGGAGTTGGGCGTAGCCGGACCGACGCAGCGATGCTGGCAAGCTTGGTCTATCACTCGAAGGCCCGGTTGGCCAACGCTCGTGTTCTTGACGCACGGCTGACCGAGTGCCCTTCGAGGTTCGAGGTCAACGTCTCCAGCCGGGGGATGCTTCTGCTCGATCCCGGTCCAAGTGCCCATGAGGGACGCATTCTGTTCGCTGCCGCGCGATTCCTGGCACGTTTCGCGGCTACCGCTTGCTTCGGTCCCTGCGTCAAGGCCGAGTCGGGTGACGTTGATGACGCACCCGGTCTGACTTCCGGTGCCCCGATGCATGGGCATAGCTCGGAGTGCCGACGCGACCGGACGCCGGAGACGCAGAAGCCCTGTCGACTGCGCTCCGAGGGTGCCACCTCGTTCCCTTTCGGGTGAGCGCATGAGACAGGGCTCATGGCATTCGCAGCGGCACCTACGACGGCGGCCACCCTATCAGCAGAAACTGCAGTAGGCAAACGGAGGCTTGGCCGCGTCTCCACCAATGGTAGCTCCTGGCGCGATGGGTTCGAGTCCCTCCGGGCAGGCCAGCCTCGACGCGCTAGCCGCGGAACGTCAGGCGGCCTCTCCCTTGGGCACCAGCGGGCGTCCCGCCACGTGCCAGGCGTCGATGCCGCCGCGCAGAAAACGGGCGTTCACGCCGTGAGCACGCAAGCGCAGCGCCGTCGCTCGGCCTACTTCGTGCCCGTAGACGCAATAGACCACGACTTCCTTGTCCCTGGGCAGATCGCGGGCCCACGAGTCGATCGCGGCAGGGTCTTTCCAGCAGGCACCCGGTATCCGCGTCTCGGCGGTCGCGAACACGCCGGAGCGGCGAACGTCGAACACTTCGGCGCCGGAGAGCTCGTCCTGCCCCGCCCCGAACGGCTCGCTCGCGCCATGCACGGCCAGCTGGTAGCGCTCGTAGACCGGGGCCCAGTCGATGTTGCCCATGAACGCATCCACGTACGCACCGGCAGCCGCGCCGAAATCCAGGTGATACGCGTGCTCGTACATGTCGAGCGCGAGGAGCGGAACCCCGCCGGCGATGGCATGCGTGTGGTCGGGGGCCCACTGGTTCACGAGCGTGCCGTTTCGCGGCAAGAAGGTGAGCAGCACCCAGCCGGAGCCGCCGGACAGGGCCTTGCCCATGGCGACGAACTCGGCGCGCCAGCGGTCCACGCTGCCGAAGCTCGCGTCCAGCGCCAGGGCCATCGCCGGCGCCAGGGTGCGGCCGTCACTGCCGAGGCACGAGAAGTAGAGCTCGTGCAGCAGCATCGAGTTGGTCGCGATCAGCTCCTCGCGCTTGAGCCCGTTCACGTCGAACCCCGGCGCGCTCGCGAAGTCCAGCGTGCCGAAGCGCGAGCGGATCGCGTTCAAGCGCTTCACGGCGCCGCAGTAGTTGTTGGCGTGGTGGCTGGTCAGCAGGCGCTCCGACAGGCCCTGGAGCTGGCCGGGAGGGAAGGGCAGGGGTCGCGGTTGCAGTTCCATGCGGATGCCCTTTCGTGTGAGGTGAGCTCGATGTCAGCGGGGAGCGTCGACGAGCGCCGCCGTCAGGCGGCCAACGATCGGCAGCACGACGAGCGTGACCGGAAACGCGACCAGCCATGACAGCGCCCAGTTGCCGGGCCACAGCCGCAGCAGCTCCGGTGCGATGCCGACGCTTCGCGCCGTGCTGATGAACGAGACCAGCGCGGTCATCAGCAGCGACAGAAGGAAGGGCATGACGATCGGCGCAAAGCGCGCCGGCAACTTGCGTGGGCGTTTCACGTGTTCTCCGTCGGCGAGCCGGTCATGCGGCCGTCTTCTTCTTCCCGGCGCGCGCAGTGTCGCGCTGGAAGTGCAGGTACAGCGAGTCGAGCACCGCGCTCATGTCGCTCAGCAAGGCATCGTCGTCGGCGAGCCGCTCGCGTGCGCCGGCCATGACCGCCTCGAAGCCGGCGGCCTCGGGCACCGGCTCGCCGCCGACATCGAGCGCGTGGACGACGGATCCGATGCGGGTCAGGGCGGCGTCGCTCTCGAGACCGAAGCTCGCCAGCAGCGTCTCGAAGGTCACGCGTTCGCCGACGTGGGTGAACGCGGCCCCGTCGAAGTCGAAGCCGATGGCCGTCTTCGGGCAATCGGACGGCTTGGCAAGCCAGCGGAACCTCGCCTCCGGGTCGATGAAGCGCCGGATGAGCCAGGCGCTGGCGACACGATCGACCCACAGGCGCCGCCGTGTCGCCCAGGTGCGGCCGCGGTACCTGGCGGGGTCGAGGCGCGGCACCTGCCCGGCGCGTTCGTGCGGCTCGTCGGGAGACAGCACGGCATCGATGCGTTTCGCGACATCGACCCAGGCCGCCTCGGCCTCGGCCCGCGCCTCGGACGGAAAGAAGTCGATCTCGCGGACCGCGTCCAGGTCACGCTCGAGCCGCCGCCTGAGGCGTGCCAGCTCCGCGGGCGACGCCGAGGCGACCTCGCGATTCGCGCGCTTCCATGCGGCGCGCAAGTCCGCGTACTGCTCGGAGCGGTCGAAGAGCTGGCGGAAGGCATCGGCCTCGTCGGCGGAACGCGGCAGCACGCCCAGCAGCCACGCGCTTCCGCCCTCGCGGATGCATTCGTCGCCGAGCTCCCGCAGCGCCTCGCCGCGGTTCGACGCGGTCGGCAGCAGATAGGCGCCGTCGCGAAGCGCGACGCAGCCGAGCGTCTTCAAGGCGCGCCAGATCCGCATCCGCGCCGTCCCGCTGGAGGTCGGCAGGGAGATCACGAGCAGCAGCCAGTCGGGTGCGCCTGCATTCATGTAGAGAATCATACAGGCGTGTCTTGACTGTGACATCATCCAGGCGCCGGCGTTTCCAGACGCCGCGGGTTTCACGTCCGAGGAGGCTGTCTTGAGCACGCGTCCGTTGCAGGTGGCGATCGTCTATCCGGGCGACCGCGAGGTTCGTCGACTCGCCACCCGCGACAACAACCGGTTCGCAGCGCTCTTCGCCGCCTTCGAGAGACGCGGCGTCGACGCCCATCCGGCCGTCTATCACCGCGACGAGGTCGGCGCCTTGCGCCAGCAGCTGCTCGGTCTGGACGGCGCGCTGGTCTGGGTCAATCCGATCGACGCAGGACACTCGCGCGCGCCGCTCGACGCTCTGCTGCGCGGCGTCGCCAAGGAGGGCGTGCTCGTGAGCACGCATCCCGACGTGATCATGAAGCTGGGCACCAAGGATGTGCTGGTCGACACGCGCGAGATGGGCTGGGGCAGCGACGTCCACCGCGTCGACTCGCTGGAGCAGCTGCAACGCGAAGTCGGTGGGCGTGTCGCTGTCGGGGGCGTCCGCGTGCTGAAGCAGTGGCGCGGTCACAGCGGGCAGGGCGTGTGGCGCATCCAGGCGGTGCCGACCGGTCGGGAGTTCACCGCCGACAGCCCGGTGCTCGCGCGGCAGGCCCAGCGTGGCAGTGACGAGGTGACGATCTCCTTCGCTGCGTTCGTCGAAATGATCGCGCCGTACTTCGAGAGCGGCGGTCACATGATCGACCAGGCCTGGCAACCGCGGCTCACCGAAGGCATGGTCCGCTGCTACGTGGTGCAGGACCGCGTCGAAGGCTACGGACTGCAAGCCGTGAACGCCCTGTATCCCGCCCGTGATCCGGCGTCGGGGGAAGCGGTCACGCCCGGCCCGCGGCTCTACCACCCGCCGAACCTGCCGCACCTCGAACCTTTGAAGACGCGGCTCGAGACCGAGTGGATCCCGCAGCTCCAGCGCATGCTCGGCATCGCCGGGGACGAGCTGCCGCTGCTGTGGGATTGCGATTTCCTGCATGGCGATCGCACCGAAGCGGGAGCGGAGCGCTACGTGCTCTGCGAGATCAACGTCAGCAGCGTCGCGCCGTTCCCCGATTCCGTGATCGAGCCGCTCGCGAGCGCCGCGATCGCCAGGATCGAGTCGGCGCGAAGCCGGCGCACCTGAGCGACTGCCGCGTCCGCGTCGCCGATGCCTCGCTTCCACTCCGCGGCACGTGCGCGATAGTCCGGCCATGGACGGCGCGACCGACGTACACGCCCCCCGAGGCGCCGCCCTCGGCTTCGGCCAGGCCGTCGCCTACTGGCTGAAGCTGGGCTTCATCAGCTTCGGCGGCCCGGCCGGGCAGATCGCCCTGATGCACCAGGAGCTCGTGGAGCGCCGGCGCTGGATCTCGGAAAAGCGCTTCCTGCACGCGCTCAATTACTGCATGCTGCTGCCGGGTCCCGAGGCGCAGCAGCTCGCCACCTACATCGGCTGGCTCATGCACCGGACCTGGGGCGGCGTCGTTGCCGGCGCCCTGTTCGTGCTGCCGTCGCTTTTCATCCTCGTCGGCCTGTCGTGGATCTACCTCGCGTACGGCGACGTGCCGGCCATCGCCGGGTTCCTCTACGGCATCAAGCCCGCTGTCACCACCATCGTCCTGTTCGCGGCCTGGCGCATCGGCTCGCGCGTGCTGAAGAACGGCTGGCTCTGGGCCATCGCGGTCGCCGCCTTCCTGGCGATCTTCGGCTTGAACGCACCGTTTCCGCTGATCGTCTTCGGCGCCGGGGTGGCTGGATACCTCGGCGGCCGCTTCCTGCCGGAGCGCTTCGCGGTGGGTGGGCCTGCCCACGGTCCGGCGACGTCATCCCCTGTGCCGGCCTGGATCGACGACGACACGCCGGCGCCGGCGCACGCCCGCTTCTCCGCCGCCAAAAGCCTGCGCATCGCCGCCGTCTTCCTCATCATCTGGGGCGCGGCCATCGGCGCGCTGGCGCTGCGCCTCGGCTGGGACGCCGTGCTGACGCAGATGGCCTGGTTTTTCACCAAGGCGGCCTTGCTGACATTCGGCGGCGCCTATGCCGTGCTGCCCTACGTCTACCAAGGTGCCGTCGAGCAGCACCAGTGGCTGACGGCGGTGCAGATGATCGACGGCCTGGCCCTCGGCGAGACGACGCCGGGACCGCTGATCATGGTGGTCTCGTTCGTCGGCTTCGTCGGCGGCTGGACGAAGGCGATCTTCGGCCCCGATTCGCTCTTCCTCGCCGGTGCCGTCGCCGCGGTGGTGGTCACCTTCTTCACCTTCCTGCCGTCGTTCTTCTTCATCCTGCTGGGCGCGCCGCTGGTCGAGTCGACGCACGGCAAGCTGCAGTTCACGGCGCCGCTGACGGGCATCACCGCGGCCGTCGTCGGCGTGATCGTCAATCTGGCCGTGTTCTTCGCGTATCACGTGCTCTGGCCGCGCGGGCTCGCCGCGCCCTTCGAGTGGCTCGCGGCCGCGATCGGGGTGGTCGCTGCCGTTGCGCTCTTCCGCTTCAAGAGCGGCGTGATCCCGGTCGTCCTCGGCTCGGGGCTCGCGGGCCTGGTGCTGAGCCTGCTCAGGCCGATGCTGGGCTGAGGTCCCCCGGCGGGTCAGGGCAGCCCGCGAGGGCCGCAGCCGCTCAGCGTCGCTGGTACTGCGTCGCCCCGAAGAGCACCTCGCGCTCCTCGTCGCTGCGACCAGGCTTGCGCAGCTCGGCCATGACGGCGACGCCGCGCTGCACGGCGGGCCGGGAGGCGATGCCGTCGAACCAGGCCTTCAGGTGCGGGAAGTCCTCGAGGACCACGCCCTGGTTCTGCCACGACCGGAGCCAGGGAAAGATGGCGATGTCCGCGATCGTGTAGTCGTCGCCGGCGATGAAGCGGCTCTCGGCGAGGCGCCGGTCGACGACGCCGTAGAGCCGCCGCGCCTCGTTGCTGTAGCGCTCGATCGCATACGGGATCTTCTCGGGAGCGTACAGGCGAAAGTGATGCGCCTGCCCGAGCATCGGCCCCACGCCGCCCATCTGGAACATCAGCCACTCGAGCACGGCGTAGCGGCCGCGCACGTCGTCGGGGAGGAAGCGTCCCGTCTTCGTCGCCAGGTACAGCAGGATGGCCCCCGACTCGAACAGCGAGATCGGCTGCCCGTCCGGGCCGTCGGGATCGACGATCGCCGGGATCTTGTTGTTCGGGCTGATGGCGAGGAACTCGGGCTTGAACTGGTCGCCGCTGCCGATGTTGACCGGAATCGCGCGCCAGGCGAGGCCGCACTCCTCCAGCATGACGTGGACCTTGTGGCCATTGGGCGTAGGCCACGAATACACTTCGATCATCGATGAACCTCGGGCGGGCGCGGGCGATGCGCCCGTCGCACGACTCTAGTGGATCGGACCCGGCGATGAGCGAAGGGATCAAGGGCTTCTTCGCCAAGCAGGGGCTCGCTCCCGACGCGAGCGCGATCGCCGCCTGGGCGCAGCGACGCGGCCTGGCTTTCAAGCGCGAGCGCGACGGCCAAGGCTTCGTCGTCGAGGGCAGCGTCGACGGCAAGCCGTGGCGGCTCGAATGGGGCCCGTCGCAGCGCCCGTACATCGAAGGTCAGGAGCTGCGCCTGCGCATGGAGCTGGGTCTCCCCCCGGACCTGCTCATGCTGCTGCTCACCAGGCCGCTCATGGAGTCGCTGGAGAAGCAGGCCTTCGACGAGTTCACGCAAAGCAACCAGACACAGATGGGCAGCGCCACACCCGAAGAGATGCGCTGGCTCGTGCTTTTCCCGAAGATCTCGCTGGCTGCCTCGCCTGCGCTGCGCGGCAAGTTCGGCGGCGTGTCCAGCGTGGCCGAAGAAGGCGCGGCATGGCTGGCCGGGCCGCTCGCGGGCGAGCTCGAGCGCGCGGCGGCAGGGCCGCTGAGCGCCTTGCCGCCGTGGCTGATCATGACCTCCAAGGGACGTGCCTACCTTCGCATGCAGGCGCCGAACGTCGACGAGGCCGTCATCGCGGCGGCGCTCGACTTGTTCGAGACCGCCTGCACCGAAGCGATCCGGGTCGGAGGCGCGCGAAGCGAAGCCTCGCGCTGACGGCGCCTCAGGCGTGCCGGCCGAGCTCGATCTTGGCGATCGCGTTGCGGTGCACTTCGTCCGGCCCGTCGGCGAAGCGCAGGGTCCGCGCCGCGGCGTAGTGGTAGGCGAGGGGGAAGTCCCCGGAGACGCCGCCGCCGCCATGCACCTGCATCGCCCAGTCGATCACCTGGCACGCCATGTTGGGCGCGACGACCTTGATCATGGCGATCTCGGCCTTGGCCGCCTTGTTGCCGGCGACGTCCATCATCCAGGCCGCCTTCAACGTGAGCAGGCGCGCCATGTCGATCTGGCAGCGCGCTTCGGCGATCCGCTCGCGCGTGACGCCCTGCTCGGCGACGGTGCGTCCGAAGGCGACACGCTTCGACGCGCGCCGGCACATCAGCTCGAGCGCCCGCTCGGCGAGGCCGATCAGGCGCATGCAGTGGTGGATGCGGCCGGGGCCGAGCCGGCCCTGCGCGATCTCGAAGCCTCTGCCTTCGCCGAGGAGGATGTTGGCCTGCGGCACGCGCACGTTCTCGAACACCACTTCCATGTGGCCGTGCGGCGCGTCGTCGTAGCCGAACACCGAGAGCGGCCGGATGATCCGGATCCCCGGCGTGTCGGCCGGCACCACGACCATCGACTGCTGCGAGTGGCGCGGCGCTTCGAAGTCGGTCTTCCCCATGAAGATGTAGACCTTGCAGCGCGGGTCCCCGGCGCCGCTGGTCCACCACTTGCGGCCGTTGATGACGTAGTCGCTGCCGTCCTTGTCGATGCGCGCCTCGATGTTCGTCGCATCCGACGACGCCACCCCCGGCTCGGTCATGGCGAAGGCGCTTCGGATCTTGCCGTCGAGCAGCGGCTCCAGCCATTGCCGCTTCAGCTCGGGCGAGCCGTAGCGCTCGATCGTCTCCATGTTGCCGGTGTCCGGCGCCGAGCAGTTGAAGACCTCGCTGGCCCAGGTGACGCGGCCCATGATCTCCGCGAGCGGCGCGTAGTCGCTGTTCGAGAGGCCGAAGTCGCGGCCGCTGTCCTTCGAGCCCTTGCCGCCCGCGGTGGGCGGCAGGAACAGGTTCCAGAGGCCCTGCGCCCGCGCCTTCGGCTTCAGCGCCTCGATCGTCTGCAGCGGCGTCCAGCGCTTGCCGGCCTTGGTGTTCGCCTCGAGCTCGTCTTCGACGCGCTGCTCGGCCGGGTAGATGTGCTCGTCCATGAAGCGCAGCAGCTGCTTCTGCAGCTCCTGCGTGCGCGGTGAGTAGTCGAAGTCCATGGTGCTCTTTCGGAGTGATCAGGTCTGGCTGGCGAAGCGCCAGCCCATCTCGGCCAGCGGCCGGGCGCCGGCGGCGGACTGCCGTGCCTGGGCGCTCGAGGCGGTGCCGGTCTCGACACGCTTGGCGATCCCCTGCAGGATGCCGGCGATGCGGAACAGGTTGTAGGCCAGGTAGAAGTTCCAGTCGCGCATGACCGCGTCCGGATCGCCCCGGCCGGTGCGCTCGCAGTACCGGCGCACGTAGCTCTTCTCGTCGGGGATGCCGAGCGCCGCATGATCGAGGCCGCCGATGCCGCGGAACGAGCCGGGCGGGATGTGCCACGACATGCAGTGGTAGCTGAAGTCGGCGAGCGGATGGCCGAGCGTCGAAAGCTCCCAGTCGAGGACGGCGACGATGCGCGGCTCGTCGGGGTGGAAGACGAGGTTGTCGAGGCGGTAGTCGCCGTGCACCACACGGGCCTGCGTCTCGTCGCGAGCGCTCGCCGGGATGTGCGCCGGCAGCCACTCGATGAGCCGGTCCATGGCGTCGATCGGCTCCGTGATCGAGGCCAGGTACTGCTTGGTCCAGCGGCCGATCTGCCGCTCGAAGTAGTTGCCGGGCTTGCCGTAGCCCTCGAGGCCGACGGCGGCCGGGTCGACCGAATGCAGCGCCGCGATGACGCGATTCATCTCGTCGTAGATCTCGCCGCGGCCCTTCGGATCGAAGGATGGCAGGGACTGGTCCCAGAGCACCCGCCCCTCCACGTACTCCATGACGTAGAAGGCACGGCCGATCACCGCCTCGTCTTCGCAGAGCAGCAGCATCGTCGGCACGGGCACGTCGGTCTCGGCGAGGGCCCGCATGACGGTGAACTCGCGCTCGATGGCGTGTGCCGACGGCAGCAGCCTGGCCGCGGGGCCGGGCTTGGAGCGCATCACGTAGGCGCGACCGGGCGTCAGCAGCTTGTACGTGGGGTTCGACTGTCCGCCCTTGAACTGCTCGACGGCGAGCGGGCCGGCGAAGCCCGGCAGGCTGGAGCGCAGGTGCGCCTCGAGCGCCGCCGCGTCGAAGGCGTGCTGCTCGGCGACGGGCTTGGTGCCGGTATTGGCTTCGGGCAGGCTCATCCGGGAGGCTCCGACGTCGGCGTCAACGCTGCGCGATGGCGAGCAGCTTGTCCTTCGAGAGCACCACGAGCCGCGTCGGCTCGATCCGCACCGCGCCGTCGCGCTCGAAGCCCTTCAGCTCCTGGTTGACGCGCTGGCGCGAGGCGCCGAGCAGCTGGGCGATGTCCTCCTGCGCCAGCTGCAGCCCGATCCGGATCTCGTCGCCATGCTCGATGCCGTAGCTGCGCGCCAGCAGCAGGATCTGCTTGGCAAGGCGCGCCGAGAGCGGCCGCGTGTTCAGGTCCTCGACGGCATCGAAGAGCAGGCGCAGGCGCCGGCAGTTGAGGCGCAGCAGGGCGTCGTACAGCTCGACGTGACGGGCCAGCAGGTCCTTGAAGTCGGGACGGCGGATGACCAGCAGGGTCGTCTCGCCATGCGCGTGCGCGTCGTGCGTGCGCGGCATGCCGTCGAACAGCGAGATGTCGCCGAACCAGGTGCCGGGCTCGACGTAGGTCAGCGTCACCTGCTTGCCGGAGAGCGACACCGAGCTGACGCGAACCGCGCCGAGGGCCACGCCGCACCATTCCTCGGCCGGTGCGCCGCGTGCCGACAGGATCGCGCCGTCGTGCAGGCGGCGAACGACGGCGCGGGCCAGGATGGCGTCGCGCAGCGGCGAGGAAAGTCTGGAGAACCACGGGCCCGCTTCGATGTTCGACTGCTCGTCGATTGTAAGAATCGGGGGGTGCATGCCAGTCTCTGACGTGACAGGGCGCGGCGGGGCTCGATCGATGCAGCGCGGTCGCCAGGATCAGCGAAAGCGCGGCGGGCGCTTTTCGAGGAATGCGTTGAGACCTTCTTCGCCGTTCGGATGGAACAGCTTGTCGATGAACTGGTCCCGCTCGACGCCGAGTTGCTCGTGCAGCGTGCGGCGCGGCGCCTGCTCCAGCAGTTCCTTGGTGCAGGCCACCGCGTTCGGTGCCATCGCCGCCAGGCGCTCGGTCAGCGTGAGCGCCTCGGCCAGCGCCGAACCGGGCGGCGTGACCGCCGTCACCACGCCATGGCCGTACAGCACGGAGGCGGTGACCGGCTCGGCGAGCCAGAGCAGGCGCTGCGCAAACGGCCGCGGCAGCGCGCGCACCAGGCTCCAGGTCGCGCCGCCGTCGGGCGTGAAGCCGAGCTTGCCGTACGACATCGTGAAGCGGGCGTCCTCGGCAGCGACGATCAGGTCGCAGGCCAGGGCGATCGAGAATCCCGCGCCGGCCGCGGCGCCCTCCACGGCGGCGATCACCGGCTTCGGATAGGCACGGATCGCCTCGATCCACTGGTGCAGATGCTCGAGCATGCGCCGTTGCACGTCGGGGCCGGCCAGGCGACGCTCGAGCAGGCCGTGCAGATTGCCGCCGGCGCAGAAGTGATCGCCGTCGCCGCGCAGAACGACGGCGCGGACCTCGTCGTTCGACTCCGACGAATCGAGCGCCTCGATGCCCGCGGCGATGACCTGGGCCGACAGCGTGTTGCGCGTTGCCGGGTCGCTGATCGTCAGCACCAGCGTCGCGCCGCGGCGCTCGGTCAGCAGCTCGGAAGGCATGCTGCCGGCCCTGTCGACGAGACACGCAGAGCGAAGGGCGACCTGCTGATCATGCGTGGAATTGTGCACGCAGCACCTTGCCCGACGCCCGGAGCGACCCCGGCCGGCGCTACAGCCTCGCGAGTCGCTCGGCCGCGGCGACCAGGGTCTCGTCCTTCTTCGCGAAGCAGAAGCGGGCGATGTGCTGGTCGAAGCCCTCGGCGTAGAAGGCCGACAGCGGGATCGCGGCGACACCGATCTCGGTCGTGAGCCAGCGGCAGAAGTCGGCCTCCGGGAGGCTGCTCACCGCCGAGTAGTCGACGCACTGGAAGAACGTCCCCTGGCAGGGCAGCGGCCTCAGCCGGGTGCGCGCCAGCCCCGCGGCGAACAGGTCGCGCTTGGCGCGGTAGAAGCCGGGCAACGCCAGGTGATGCGAGCCGCTCGCCATGTAGGCGGCGAGGCCGTGCTGCATCGGCGTGTTGACGGTGAAGACATTGAACTGGTGGACCTTGCGGAACTCGGCCATGAGCGGCGCCGGCGCCACGGCGTAGCCGACCTTCCAGCCGGTGACGTGGTAGGTCTTGCCGAAGCTGGAGACGATGACGCTGCGGGCGGCGAGCTCGGGGAAGCGGGCTACACCCTGGTGCTCCCCGCCGTAGACCATGTGCTCGTAGACCTCGTCGCTGATGACCACCACCGAGGTGTCCCGCAGCAGCGCTTCCAGCTGCGACAGCTCCTCGGCGGACCAGAGCGTGCCGCTCGGGTTGTGCGGCGAGTTGATCAGGATGAGCCGCGTTCTCGGCGTCAGCGCGGCGGCGATGCGATCGAAATCGGGCGCGAAGCTGCCGGGCGTCAGCGGCACCCGCACGACCCTGGCGCCGGCAAGCTCGATGTTGGGGGCGTAGCTGTCGTAGGAGGGCTCGAGGATGATCGCCTCGTCGCCCGGGCCGACGAAGGCGAGCACCGCGTTGAGGATGGCCTGGGTCGCTCCGGCGGTGACGGTGACCTCGGTCGCGGGGTCGTAGCGGCGCCCGTAGAGCGTCTCGATCTTGGCGGCGATCAGCTCGCGCAGCCGGGGGATCCCGGCCATCGGCGGGTACTGGTTCTGGCCGCTCCGCATGGCGGCAGCGACGGCGTCGACGAGGGCGGGGTCGCAGTCGAAGTCGGGGAAGCCCTGGCCGAGGTTGACCGCCCCGTGCTCGGTCGCCAGCGCCGACATCACCGTGAAGATCGTGGTGCCGACGGTCGGCAGACGCGTCTGCACGGACGGCGTGCGGGCCTCGACGGGAGTGCGGTCGTTCATCGCGAGCTCAGAGCTGGTAGTCGTCGGCGTCGCCGGACATGGCGCGCTCCACGAGGGGTCGCGTCAGGCGGTCGGAGGTCATCTCGGCGAAGGCGTAGACGAAGTTTCGCAGGTAGGCACCGCGCTTGAAAGCGATGCGGGCGACGTTCTGGCCGAACAGGTGACCGACCGGCCGCGACACCAGATCGGAGCCCTGACCTTCCTCGCGCATGGCGATCTCGGCGACGATGCCGACGCCCAGGCCGAGGCGGACGTAGGTCTTGATCACGTCGGCGTCGATCGCCTCGAGCACCACGTTCGGCTGGAGCTTGCGCGTCGCGAAGGCCTGATCCACTCGCTTGCGCCCCGAGAACGCCGGGTGGTAGGAGATCAGCGGCAGGGGCGCCAGGTCCTCGATGGACACCCGGTCGACCTGCGTCAGCGGATGGCCGACCGGCAGCACCAGGACGTGCTGCCAGGCGTAGCAGGGAAGGGTGACGAGATCGGCGAGATCGCCGAGCGACTCGGTGGCCAGGCCGAAATCGGCGACCTCCTCGAACACCATGCGGGCGACCTGCTCCGGCGTGCCCTGGTGCAGGCTGATGTTCACCTTCGGGTAGCGCTTGCGCATCTGCGCGATCGGTCCCGGCAGGAAGTAGCGCGCCTGGCTGTGCGTCGTGGCGATGGACAGCGTGCCGGCATCCTGCTTGGAGTAGTCGTCGCCGATGCGCTTGAGGTTGCCGACCTCGCGCATGATCACCTCGATCGACTTCAGGACCTCGCGGCCGGGCTCGGTGACCCGGCGCAGGCGCTTGCCGTGGCGGGCGAAGATGTCGACGCCGAGCTCGCCCTCGAGCTCCAGGATCGCTTTCGAGACGCCCGGCTGCGACGTGAACAGCGCCTTCGCGGTCTCGGTCAGGTTGAGGTCACGTCGAACTGCCTCCTGGACGAACCTGAACTGATGGAGGTTCATATCGCAAAGCTTTGAAGATGCGGGCCATTATTCACCGCTGAGCCGAATCGCAGCCCGGGCGATCGCCTCCATCACCGCCGCGTCCTCACCGATCGGGGCGTGCACCCGCAGCCGCAGGCCCGGATGCGCGGCGCGCGCCGCCTCGGCTTGGCGCGGCAGATCCTGCCGCAGGTGGCCGCCGGTGCCGAGGAACAGCGGGATCACGTCGACGTCGTGCACGCCTTCGCCGACCAAGCCGGCGACGGCTTCGGACAGCGAGGGCGCCATCAGCTCCAGGAAGGCGAGCCGGACCACGCGGGCGGGCACGGCTACCTGCACCCGCGCCGCGATCGCCTCGAACGGCGCCGCCCAGCGCGGGTCGCGCGCCCCATGCGCGAAAAGGACGATCGCCTTCGCGCTCACTCGGTCGTGCTCATCGATAGCGCACCAGCCAGCTGAACGCGGCGAGCGACATCAGGAGGTAGATCGCCCCGGGCGTCGCCGCCACCACCCATGGCGTCCAGTTGCCGAGCAGGCCGAGGTGCCGGAAGACGTTGTTGAGCAGCACGAAGCTGACGCCGAGCATGATGCCGACGAACACCTTGACGCTGACGCCGCCGGAGCGGTGGTGCAGGTAGGCGAAGGGCAGCGCCAGCCCGACCATGACGAGGCAGGCGAAGGGGTAGAGGGCCCGCTTCCAGAACTGGATCTTCTGCACTTGCGAGGCCTGCTCGTTCTCGGAGAGGTGGCCGATGTAGCGCCACAGGTCGAGCGTCGACATCGTCGTCACCGGCAGGACGGCGGCGGCGACGACCTGCGGCGACAGCGTGCTTCGCCATTCGAGCCGCTCGAGCTTCTCCTGCGGCACGGTCGGCGCCGCCGCGGCGTCCAGCCAGCGCGTCCGGGTGACGTCTTCCAGCGTCCAGGTTCCGTCGCGCGCGACGCTCGCCCGCGCTGCGGCGATGCGCGCGATCAGGCGGCCGCCGGCGTCGAACTCGAAGATGCGCACCTCGCGCAACGCCGACGCGCCTTCGGCCGAGCCGACGTTGATCGAGTAGCTGTGCTCGCCGGTGGGTGTCGGCGCGTGCTCCTTGATCCAGGCGCCCGATCGGCTCAGCTTGAGGCTGCCGCTGAAGGAAGCGCGCAGCTGGCTGGCGAGCTTCTCGGTGAACGGGGCGATGTAGTCGCCGATCACGAAGGCGACGGCGCCGAACAGCAGCGCCAGGCTGGTCAGGAGCGCCAGGGCGCGCCCGGGGCCGAGCCCGCCGGTGCGCAGGATCGTGTACTGCGAGGTCTGCGCCAGGCGTGCCAGAGCGTAGATGGTGCCGATCAGGACCGCGATCGGCATCAGCTCGTAAAGATGGGCGGGCGCCAGCAGCAGCGAGTAGGCCGCGGCATGCACGGTCGTGTAGCCGCGTTCGCCGACGTCGCGGAGCTCGTCGACGAAGTCGATGAAGAAGAAGAGGGCGAGGAAGGCCACGCCCACGAACAACACGGCCGAGGCGATGTCGACGAAGAAGAGCCGGCGGACGGTCCTCATGCGGCAGCGGCGGCTCTGGCAGCGCGACGCCGGCGCCGCCGGCGCGAGGTCGGCAAGCGGCGCGCACCCTGCTCGCGCCACCACAGCAGCCCGACGGCGATGGCGAGCGCACCGCCGTGCACGAGCAGCAGGGCGACGCCCATGCCCATCCGGCCGGAGCCGACCCACGCCTTGCTGAGGTTGATGAGGTTGTAGTAGACGAAGAAGGCGAGCAGCGCGAACAGCAGGTTCCAGTTGCTCGCATGGCGCGGGTTCGAGGCCGACATGCCGATGCCGAGCAGGAGCATGTTCGCCGCCGCCAGGACGAGGCCCAGCCGCCACACCAGCTCGCCCTGATTCGGCGCGGTGGGATCGCGCAGGAGCTCGGCAGTGGCGCGCGCCCTCGGCTGCACCGAACCGTTGCCGGCGAGCGCGCGTTCGCCCGCCAGGGCGCGGTAGGTCTCGAAGCGGGACACCGTCTTTTCGCCGGTGGCCTGGTCGAGCTCGTTCTGCTGGCCCCGATGCAGGACCAGGAAACGACCGCTCTCATCGCTCTCGATCGACCCCGACGAGGCCGACGTGACCGACTCGACCGCTCCCTTGGAGGCGACGATGAACACGTTGCGTCCCGTGGCGGGATCGCTGGCGCTGCCTTCGAAGAAGAAGGTGCGCTGGCCATCCGCGGAGGTCTGGAACTGGCCGGGAGCGGCCCGAGACAGGTCCGAGCGGCGCTCGAACTGCTCCTTCAGGACGGCGCTGCGCTCGTTCTGCCACGGCCACACGAAGAGCGCGAGCACGCCGATGACCAGGAGCACCGGCCAGCTCGTCCTCAGGACCGGCCGCACGAAACGGGACAAGGGCACGCCGCTGGCGAACCAGATGGTCATCTCGCTGCCGCGGTACATGCGGGACAGGGTCGCCACCACTGCCACGAACAACGAGAGGGCGAGGATGGTCGAGAGATTGCCGAGCGCGATGTAGGCGAGCAGCAGCATGACGTCCTGCGGCGAGATCCGACCCACCGCCGCCTGCCCCAGATTGCGGATGAACATGATCGTCAGCACGATGGTGAGGATCACGACCAGAGTGGCGCCGAAGTTGCGCGCGAGCTCTCTGCGCAAAGTGGAATCGAATAACATCGTCGGCTGTTCTCAGCTCAAGGAATTATGGACTTCCGTCATCAGATCGCCGCATCGGCGGGACTCGCCGGCATCGATGTCGATGCCTTGGTGCTCGTGGTCGCCGGCGCCGTCGACCCCACGCTCTCGCCGCCGCTTGCCGATCTGGTCTCGAATGCTGTCGCCGAAGGCGATCTGGTGCTGAAGAAGGGCCGTTCGCTGTTCCTGTACCGCCCCGCCGGCGTGACCGCCCGCCGCGTCGTGATCGCCGTTGCCGGGGACGCCGGCGCCAAGGCCTTCAGGTCGGCGCTTGCCGAAGGCCTGGCCGCGTTGAAGTCGAGCGGGGCGCAGACGCTCGGCATCGCCATGGGCAGCGCCGACGCGCTCACCGAAGCGCATGCCGAGGCAGCGGTCCTCGCCACGGCGGACGCCACCTATCTCTATACGCACACGAAGCCGAGCGCGACGCCGGGCTGGACGCCGAAGGCCGTCACCGTGTACGGCGCGAAGAGCGACGCCCGCGCGATCCAGCAGGGGCTGCGGCGCGGCACCGCGATCGCCGCGGGCGTGAAGCTGGCGCGCGAGTTCGCGAACCGGCCCGGCAACCATTGCACGCCGAGCTGGCTCGGGCAGCAGGCGAAGAAGATCGGCAAGGAGTTCGCCCTCGACGTCGAGGTGCTCGATCGCAAGGGCATCGAGAAGCTCGGCATGGGGTCCTTCCTCGCCGTGTCGCAGGGCTCGGCCGAGCCGCCGCGCTTCATCGTCGCGCGCTACAACGGCGGAGCGAAGGCGCAGCCCCCGGTCGTGCTCGTCGGCAAGGGCATCACCTTCGACACCGGCGGCGTCTCGATCAAGCCGGCCGCCGAAATGGACGAAATGAAGTTCGACATGGGCGGGGCCGCGAGCGTTCTCGGCACCCTCACCGCGGTCGCCATGCTGAAGCCGCGGCTGAACCTCGTCTGCATCGTGCCGGCCTGCGAGAACATGCCCGACGGTCGCTCGGTGAAGCCGGGCGACGTCGTCACGAGCATGTCCGGGCAGACCATCGAGATCCTGAACACCGACGCCGAGGGCCGCCTGATCCTCTGCGATGCGCTCACCTATGCCGAGCGCTTCCAGCCCGCGGTGGTCGTCGACGTGGCGACGCTCACCGGCGCCTGCGTGATCGCCCTCGGCCATCACCACTCGGGGCTCTTCACGGCCGACGATGACATCGCCTCGCGCATGCAGGCCGCCTCCGTCGCTGCCCAGGACCCATGCTGGCGCCTGCCGCTGGACGAGGAGTACGACGAGGCGCTGAAGAGCAATTTCGCGGACATGGGCAACGTCGGCGGGCGACCGGGCGGCGCCATCACGGCGGCGATGTTCCTGCGCCGCTTCACGGGCAAGTACCCGTGGGCCCACCTCGACATCGCCGGCACGGCGTGGAAGTCGGGCGCGAAGAAGGGCGCCACCGGTCGACCGGTCGGCCTGCTCACCCACTTCGTCCTCGCTCACGCCCGGTGATGCGACGCGATCCCTGAGCGAGCCTTCCATCTCTGCGTGTCGCGCGGCGCCCGCATGACCGAGATCAGCTTCTACTTCAACGTGCCCAGCCGTGCCGGCTATGCCTGTCGGCTGCTGCGCAAGGCGCGCCGCCAGGGACTGGGCCTCACCGTCGTCGGCCCGCGCGACGCCTTGCTCGGCCTGGACAACGATCTCTGGGCCTTCGACCCCGCCGAGTTCCTGCCGCACGACTGGGTCGAGCACGCCGGGCGGGTGCCCGAGCGGCTGCGTCAGGGCACTGTCTGGCTCGCCGACCACGGGCTGCAGGCGCCGGTGCACGACGCCTTGCTGAACCTGGGCGATAGCGCCCCGTCGGGCTACGAGACGTTCGCCCGATTGCTCGAGGTGGTGTCGACCGACGAGGCGGATCGCGCCGCGGCGCGCGAGCGCTGGAAGGGCTATGCCAGGCGCGGCTACCCGATCAGGAAGTACGAGGTGGGTGCGTCATGACGCCCGAGAAGCCGCCGTTCGGAACCATTCCGACGCTGACCGAGGTCGTGCCCTGGCCGGAGGCCGTGCCCGTCGCGCCTTTGGGACCGGGGAACCCGAGTGCATCGGCCGTGGAGCGGCCCGGGATACCCCCACCGGCGCCGGCCGTGGCTGACGCATCGAAGCCCGGCGCTTCGATCGCACCCGCGGCGGCCGCTTCCGAACCCGTCGGTCGCGCACCCGCCTTCAGCGAAGCGCAGCTGGCCGAGCGCGTCATGGCCGACCTGCAGAAGCAGATCGACCTCATGCTCGAAGTGCGCTTGCGCGAGGCGCTCGCGCCGGTGCTGGCACGGGCCGGGGACGCGCTGGTCCGCGACGCGCGCAGGGAGCTGACCGCGGCCCTTCGCGACGTCGTGACGCGCGCGGTGGCGAGGGAGCTCGGCGAGCCCGACAAGAGCCAGCGCGCGGCCGGGCCGTCCGGTTGACGATGCAAACACCGATGCGGCCGGGCCCGCCTTTTGCGTTATCGTTTCGCGCTTCGGGTGAGGGCACCCGGATCCAGTCAATTCCAAGCGGAGGTAATTCCTTATGCAACTCAAGATGAAGCTGGTCGCCGCGGCTGCCGTGGCGCTCCTCACCGGCGCCGTTTCAGCTCAGGACCTGGTCGTCAGGATCGGCCATGTCGCTCCGACGAGCGGCGGCATCGCCCACCTGGGCAAGGACAACGAGAACGGCGCCCGGATGGCCATCGACGAGCTGAACGCCAAAGGCGTGACGATCGGCGGCAAGAAGGCGAAGTTCGAGCTTCTCGCCGAAGACGATGGCGCCGATCCGAAGCAGGGCACGGCGGTCGCCAACAAGCTGGTCGACGCCAAGGTGAACGGCGTCATCGGCCACCTCAACTCCGGCACCTCGATTCCGGCTTCGAAGATCTACAGCGACGCCGGCATCCCGCAAATCTCGCCGTCGGCGACCAACCCGAAGTACACGCGCCAGGGCTTCAAGACCACCTTCCGCGTCGTCGCCGATGACGTCCATCTGGGCGGCACCCTCGGCCGCTACGCCGTCAAGGAGCTGAAGGGCAAGTCGATCGTGACGATCGACGACCGCACCGCCTACGGCCAGGGTGTGGCCGAGGAGTTCAGCAAGGCCGTCAAGGCCACCGGCGGGAAGATCGCGGACGCGCAGTTCACGACCGACAAGGCCACCGACTTCACGGCCATCCTGACCGCCGTCAAGGCCAAGAAACCGGACATCGTCTTCTACGGCGGCATGGACGCCGTCGCCGGGCCGATGATCCGACAGATGAAGCAGCTCGGCATCAACGCCAAGCTGATGGGCGGCGACGGCATCTGCACCGGCGAGCTGCCGAAGCTGGCCGGCGGTGCCATGGCCGACGGCCAGGTCGTCTGTGCCGAGGCGGGCGGGGTCGAGGGCGCGCAGAAGGTCGGCATGGACAAGTTCCGCGAGGACTTCAAGAAGAAGTTCAACGCCGACGTGCAGATCTACGCGCCGTACGTCTACGACGCCGTCAACGTGATGGTGGCCGCGATGGTCAAGGCCGGCTCGGCCGAGCCGGCGAAGTACCTTCCGGTGCTTGCCAAGACCGAGGGCCACAAGGGCGTGACCGGCGTCATCTCGTTCGACAACAAGGGCGACGTCAAGAACGGCGCCCTGACGCTGTATACCTACAAGGGCGACAAGCGCGAGCAGATGGCGGTGGTTCGCTGAGAGCGGCCGAACCGCGTGGAAGAAGGGCGCCGCTGGCGCCCTTTTTCTTTGCTTCCCTTACCATGGCGCCGTCATGCCGCGTCTGATCCCTGCTCTCGCCGCACTTGCCGCTGCGGCGGTCGTGTGCGCCTCCTGCACCCTCGCCGCCGACCTCAGGACGGATGCGAGCGGGCAGATCGTGGGCGTGAGCCTGGTGAGGCTCGAGTCGTCCATCGAAGGGCTGGCGGTCGCCATGCTGATCAGCGGACGCGAGCTGGCGGTCCAGCTCGCGTGGGGCGCTCTCGACCGCGACGCGGACGGCGCCGGCACGCACGGATCGTCCTTGTAACGGACGGGCGTCTTGTTCCGCGTGGCCAGCGGCCGACATCCCATCCAAGTAAGGGATGGCTGTTACGTGCGGGTGCTGCGAAGCTGCAGTCCTTCGCTGGAGAGCTTTCTCCGCTTCGAGGGAGCCAAAGATGTCTGAACTCAAACGCATCGTCGACGGACTGCTCGTCAGTCGCGAGCGCCTCATGCGGGCTCGCGAGTTCTATTCACCGGCGCCGCGTTCGCCGTCTCCGGACCGCGCCTTTGCAGCATGGACCGAGCGGATCGCGGTGCAGTCGGAGCTCGGCAGCGCCCGCGAGATGGCGGGGCTGAGCAACGACGAGTTGGAGGCGCTGGAGGCGGAGTTCGTGCGCAGCCCGACCCGGCCCCGACCTGCCTGGGTGCGCGAGTCCGTGCTTGCCGGAGTCATCCTCCTGGTCCTCGCCTGCGCCGGTCTCATGATGCTCGGCCTGACCGACCTGGGCGACGTCGCCTCGCGAACCCTGCAGGCCCTGAGCGCCGCTTCACTGCTCCTCGGCCTGGTGCCGTTGTCGATCGGCCTGCTGACCTCGTTCGGGGCCCTGCACCTCGAGCTGAGCTACGGCACGACCGGGCTTTACGTGGGCAAGCTCGACGAGCAGCACCCGTGGCTCTACAAGGCGATGGGACTCACTCGCCACGAGACGGCGGAAGACTACCGGACGCAGACGCTCGCCGCACGAGGGCCGCTGCGGGGCATGGACTACATCCTCATGCGCGAGATGGTGCGAGTCCAGGAGTCCCTGGAGCAGATGCGGCCGGCGCGATCGGTGTCCGAGCAACTCCAACTGCTGCCCGCACCCGTCGCCGCAGGTTCTCCCGAGCCGAGGCTGGTGCACATCGGCCGCGGCGCGGAGCGCGCTTCCTGAGGCGTCCCTTGCCTGCGCTCGCGTGGATTTTCACCGGCCGGCGCCCTTGCGCGTCTGCGAGGTGCTCGCGAGCACGGGCCGGACGCTCATACTGGCGCACCCCATCGCGTCCGAGGAACCTCCAGTGCCGAAAGCCGTGCCTGTCTGGCCGAGCGAGCTGATTGCACAGGAGTCCCGCGCGCTCCGCGCGCGGGCCCAGCTCGCGGGAGGGAGACTGCAGGCCGCGGTGCGCGGCATGCAGTCCACGATCGATCAGATGCAAACCTCGCTGCTGGACGAGCGACCCGAAGCGGCCGGCGCCGGGCCGCTTCGCTCGCCTGCGGCGAACGAGAACTGGGGACCGATTGCAGGGAATGGACACGGTTAAGGTGTTTCGCCATCTCGAGTACGAGCTGCACTGCGGAGCCAAGGCGCTGGACGGAGGAAGGTTCAAGCCGACGCTGACGGTCGCCAAGGACCGCTGGCCCAAGCGCCCCCGCGAGATCGACGTGCCCTTGGGCGAGCACCGCAGCGAGCACGATGCGATCGAGGCCGCCTACTCCCGAGGCGTCAGCTGGATCAACGAGTACGGCACGCTGCCGGCCGGAGGCAAGTGAGCTTCCGGCCGGGTCGTGCGCGGGTGAGCGAAAATTCACCCATGCGCGCGCTGCTCTGGACCTTCCTTGTCGTCTCCACGCAAGCGCTGGGTGCCCCCAGCGACGCAGAAGCACAGGCCGCCCACGCGTCGGGGCGCTGTGGAACCCTTGGGCCGGGAACGGGACTCGGGCCGGACGGCACGGGCTGGATCGTTTCCATGCTGCCCGGCGAACACGAGTTCCGCGTCCGCGGCAAAGGGACGGTGGGCGTGACGGTGGCGCGGCGTACCAAGCACGAGTTCGACGTCGGCCGGCTCTACTACATCGTCTTCAAGCCCGAGTCCCCAGACGCGGTGCTGGAGTGGAAGACGCCCTTCGGCGGCACGTGGGGACCCGTCTCGAAGCTGTTCCTGTACCCACCGCAGGGCAATCCGTACAAGTAGCACGCCCGAGTGCCGCAGAGGGTTCGCCGCACCCGTTCAAGGCGCGACGACGCTCAGGGTATCGCCCGCAGCAGGATGACCAGATCGTTGAAGTCGGGTTCTCCTGCGCCGCCGTAGCCGTCGTCGAAGGTCAGCGTCCAGCCGTTCGTGAAATCCCCCGTGACGCGCAGCGACGGCGTGAATACCAGGCTGGTGTTGGTCAGGCTGCCCGAGAGCACCGAGACCTGCAGCGTCGTTCCCGCAGCGAAGACGGTGCCGTTGTCGACCGCGACCGGGACACCGATCGGATCGAAGCAACCGTTCGCGAAGATCGTCTGCGTGACCGGCGATGTGATGACGACCCGATTGCCTTCCGCGCTGCAGGAATGGCTCAGGATCGTCGCCGTCACCCGCGACGCCTGCGCGAGATTGAGGGTGCAGTTCCCGCTGACGCAGCCGAGCGTGGTCGCCGGCGGAGCCACGGCGATGCTCTGCACGCTCGTGCTCGTCTTGCCCGCCGCATCGGTCACTGAGAGCTTCACCGTGTAGGTGGTCAGGGCGGTTGCCGCGTAGGTGTGCGTCGCCGGGTTCGTGGCGGCCAGGGTCACCGCGTCGCCGAAGTCCCAGACGCGCGACTGGAAGACGCTGCCCGCGTCGTACGTCGAGGTGTCGGTGAAGGTGCATGCGAGCGACAGGCAGCTGACGGTGAAGCGAGCGTGCGGCGCCGCCGGTTGCGGCGGGGCTGTCACGGTCACCGGCCGGGAGGCGGTGCCGGTTTGCCCAGTCCGGTCCGTCACTCTCAACGTCACGTTGTAGGTGCTGGCGGCAGCGAAGGTGTGGGTTGCGACGGCCGTCGTGACCGCCGGCGAGGCATCGCCGAACGTCCATTCCTGGCTGACGATCGCGTCACCGACGTCCTGGTCGGTGCTGAGGCTGGTGAAGGTGCAGACGAGGTCCGAGCAGGACAAGGAAAAATTTGCCGTCGGCGCCGAGCCGACGAACACCGGAGGGCCCGACGATCCCCCACCGCCGCAGGCGGCCAGCGCAAGAACGAAGGGAAGGCAAGCCGCTCTGAGCCACTGACGCATGTGAGAACCCCCATCCGAGAAGTTGGCCGGAGCAAGAATCCCTCCCGCAGGCGCATCGATCGCGCCGCGAACCGACAGCCGGTCGCGCAACGACGAGGGCAAGGGGGTGCTGGCTGGCGGAGAGGGCGTCCGCCGGATTCGAACTCCACGATCTCTCACCCAGCCTCGCACAGACCGCAGCAGCCCCGCGATACCTGGCAAACCGATGAGAGGCGTTGTGTAGGCACGTCGCACGCCCTAGCATCCAGTCGCAACTCTGATGTGGGGTTGATTGGGGGATTGATGCCGCGTATCGCCAAGGAATTGGGGCCGCTCCAGGTTTCCAGGCTAACGACTCCCGGCTTACACCCGGCGGGTGGGGTCGCCGGTCTCATGTTGCAGGTCTCCAAGACAGGCACGCGCTCGTGGCTCCTGCGGGTCAAGGTTGGCGTCCGGCGACGGGAAATCGGCCTTGGTGCCTACCCCGGGGTTGGCGTAGCCCTGGCTCGCGAGAAGGCGCAACAGACTCGGGACGAAATCGTGGCGGGCATCGATCCCGTCGCTCAGCGCGCCGCTGCTCGTCAGACCGTCATCGAGCAGCAAGCCCAGGCAAGAGCGCTGGACTGGACGTTCCAGCGCTGTGCCGAGGCCTACATCAAGGCGAAGGCACCAGGCTGGCGCAGTGCGAAGCACGCTGACCAGTGGCGAAATACGCTTGCCACGTATGTCTATCCGAGTATCGGCGATCTGCTCGTCCGCAACGTCCGCATCGAGCACGTGGTCAACATCGTTGAACCCCTTTGGACGACGAAGAACGAGACGATCAACCGGGTTCGGAACCGCATCGAGCTGGTGCTGGATTGGGCAGCGGTCCGCAAGTTCCGGACGGGGGACAACCCCGCGCGATGGAAGGGCAACCTCGACAAACTGCTCGCCGACCGCTCGGTCGTGGCCCCCGTGGTCGGGCACCGTGCATTGCCAGTCGATCAGTTGCACGGGTTCATGGAATGGCTGCAGAGCGCCCAAGGCACAGCTGCCCGGTGTCTGGAGTTCGTCGTCCTCACGGCTTGCCGCTCCGGAGAGGCGAGGCTAGCGGCATGGGCCGAGATCGACGCCGCGTCGAAGACGTGGAGCATCCCGGGAGCGCGGATGAAATCGGGCCGGCCGCACAAGGTGCCGCTGTCTGACGCTGCCATGGCTCTGCTCGAAGCTCTCCCGCGCGTTGAAGGGACGGACCTGCTGTTTCCCGGCGCTCGTGCCGGCAAGCCGCTGTCGGACATGAGCTTGACGGCCACCATGCGCCGGATGGGCGTCGACGCGGTGCCCCATGGTTTCAGGGCGAGCTTCTCGAGCTGGTGCGCGTCGTCGACGGCCTATGCCTCGGAGGTCCGCGAGATGGCACTGGCGCACGCCATCGGTGATGGCACAGTAGCCGCGTACCAGCGCAGCGATCTCTTCGAAAAGCGTCGGAACCTCATGACTGACTGGGCACAGTTCCTGAGTGCGGAGCCATCAACGATGCGCAACGTAGTACCCGTTCAGAGGGCGATCGCATGGTTGAGCCGTGGTCGTCATGTTCCCTCGAAGTCAGTCCGTTTCTGGGAACTCAATCAAACGAGCTAGCAGCTGTCGTGCACAGGGAGACGGAAGCTGAACGGCTTCATCACTCAAGGGACGGCTCTCCATTGCTGCGCCCGCTCCTCGGTGGGGAATACCACGCAAGCGTCAGCACCCCATGGTTCGAGTATCTGACTCGTGAGGCGGTGTTGAGTCGATGCGCGCCAGCCCTGAACCTAGATCGGGGCGAGCTCGCCATGCGCATAGCGACTGAGCTCAGACCGCAGAACTGGCAGGTGTTTTTTTGGATGGGGTCGTGGTACTCCACCATCGCACAGTCATTTGAAAAGTCGATCGCTCTTACGATCGTACAGCGGAAGCTAGCAGAGTTAGAACAGCGCAAGGCTGCGATGGCCCGCGCGGGTGGCCACGCCCGCCACCGGCACGAAGCTGCTGCAAGGGCGTTCGTCATTGCACATTGGAGACTCGAAAGGGCGGAATACAACGGGAATCGTAGTGCCTTCGCCCGGGACTACGTACCGCGCCTCAAGCGCGAGTACGACGTTGACGTCTCCCACAAGACGGTCTCTGCCAGCTGGCTCAAGGGCATCTGACCTATCCGCCTGCCGAGCAGACGGCAACGTCTGCCTTGCTCGCTGAGGAGACTTCCGGACAGATGATTCCTACGATCGGCTCGTCGCATCTGACCTGATGCTGCTTCGAGAGCTTGCATACCGCAGCCCGGCGCATCAAGGCAAATGCGAGGAGCGATCAAATGCCGCAACGCGTCATCCGAATTACAGAGCTTGCTTCCACGAAGGACAAGCGGGGCCGACTGCCTGTGAGCCCAGCCACCTTGTGGCGGTGGGTCTCCCAGTCCAAATTCCCCGCGCCGTTCAAGCTCGGGCCCAACACCACCGTCTGGAGCCTTGATGAGGTAGAGGCGTTCATCGCCCGGCAGGCTACCCGGGGTCAGCAATGAGCGCCCGAAAAGGCGAAGGGGTCGGCGATTGCGGCGCCAACCCCCTCAGAACTCACGAAAACCAACAGGCCGATTTTGCCAGCACCAACGACGACAGTAAAGCGTTCTCGTTGATGCAGACCAGAGCTGCATCGAGAGGTTGCACTCTCCACGAGCTGGCTGACGGCGGATTCTGGATCTCAGGGGGACCGTGCTCTCGGGCAGCACCCTGCCTTCGCGCGGTTGGCGACATCCTGCGCCAGATCGGAGGACGCCCGTGAGCGTCGACACGTTGCTATCGAGACTGCGACGCGTCAAGAGAACTGGGCCTGGCAAATGGGTGGCGTCGAGCCCCACGCGCGAGGACAAGAGCCCGTCGCTGAACATCATGGAGCACGCCGACGGACGGATCATCCTTCACGACTTTGGAGGTGACAGCGTCGAGTCGATCCTCGGCGCTCTCGGGCTATCGTTTGCCGACTTGTTCCCGGCGGCCTCGGCTGGTCATTCTGCCCAGCGGGTTCGGCGTCCGTTCAATGCTTCTGACGTCCTGTCGTTCGTGGCGTTTGAGGCCACGGTCGTGCTGATCGTCGTGTCCAACGTCGTACGTGGAAATGCGATTGAGAAAGCCGACTTTGACCGGCTGCTCCTGGCGGCACAACGTCTAGGTCATGCAGCGGAGGTGTGCAATGGACCGCGTTGACATCGCCCAGCTCACCGCGACCGCCGATCACCTGCAGGTGCTTCTCGGCCTTCCGCACGATCGCCCAGCGCCTCTGCGGGCCGTCAACATTCTCGAACTGGGGGAACACCAATTTCCCGAACGGGTTCAGCTGCTTGGCCCTCTGCTGCACGCGGGTGATCTGGGAATGGTGTTCGCAGGCCGAGGTGTCGGCAAGACCCAGATCTGCCTGGCGATCGGCACGGCATTGGCGTTCGGAGGCGTGTTCTTGCGCTGGCAGGCGGCGCGACCGGTCGGTGTCCTGTACCTCGACGCTGAGATGGCAGGGGCCGTCATGCAGCAGAGGGTGGCCTCATTCCTCCCAGATGAGGCTCCCGAGGACCTATCGGCGAACTTGCGGTTGTTCACCCCCGATCTGCTGCCCGAGGGGCAGGCGCTTCCGGATCTGTCCACCGTCGACGGACAGCAGATGGTCGAGCCTCTCATTGACGCGACCACGCGCGTGTTGATCATCGACAACGTCTCAGCGTGGTGCCGGACCGGAAAGGAGAACGAGTCCGAGAGCTGGACGCCGGTCGCGACATGGCTTCTCACACTCCGGCGCCGGGGCATCGCCGTGCTGCTCGTTCACCACGCTGGGAAGAACGGGGAGCAACGCGGCAATTCGAAGAAGGAAGATCTCTTGGACATCGTCATCCAGCTCAAGCGCGCTGGGGACTACGACCCGAGGACAGGCGCCGCTTTCACCTGGGCGGTCACGAAGGGCCGCCATCTGCACGGCGAGGACGCTGCCGAGCTCGACCTCACATTGACGATTACGGACGGCGTCGCCCGGTGGCAGTTCAAGGAGGCTGAGGCGTCCAACGTGGAGCGTGTTGTCGCGTTAGCGAACGAGGGCCTGTCATGTTCCATGATCGCCGAACAGCTCGGGATCAACCGGAGCACGGCGTGGCGAGTGCTAAAGAAGCAGGGGATGTTGCCGGCCAAGGGAACGGGCGATCGCAGCGGTGGAGTCGACTGATGGGTCTCCGCGACCGCTACATGAGCTCGATGACGCGCCGTTGCGTTGTTGCACCCCCCAAGGAATGCAACATGCAACAGCCGGTTGGCATGGCCGAGCAGCCCGCGCCATCGTTCGGCCAAGCCTTGGTGACGTTGCCGGCAACGATTGGCGCAACACTGGCGCAGCGGTCACAACAGCGGGGGGTGTCGCACCTCTCGGGGCGTCTTGCCGCGCGTCTGATCTGGCTCGGCTACCAAGACCACGCCAACTTGGCCGAGGTGCTTCTCACCCGTGACGCTGACAGCGACGATCGCCGCCTGTGCGTCGAGTGTGCCCACGCCAGACCCGACTGGCGCTGCGTCGCACGCGAGGCATTCCTGCTGGCCCAGTTCCAACGCTGCCCAGCGTTTTTGGAGAACCCATGACCAAACCGATAAACGACCGACTGAAATCGGCTGATCGCGATGCCGCCGGCCGGTTCGCCCTCGGCAACACCGCCTCGCCCGGGAGGCCGCCAGGCCGAGGTGTTGTTTCTGAGTTACGCCAGAGGTTGGCGGCGGACCTCGACCCGATCATCGATCAGCTGAGGACGCAGGCGCTGGCTGGGGACCCACAAGCCATCCGGATCATCCTCGACCGCGTGATACCGAGCTTACGGCCGGTTGAGCTGCCGGCGATGCTGAGAATTCCCCCCACCGGCAGCTTGGCGGACCAAGCCGACGCCGTCATGCAAGCCGTTGCTGCAGGGGAGCTGGCCCCAGGTCAGGCCGCGCAGATCGTCTCGGCCCTTGGCGCTGTCGCCAAGATCATGGAGACGACCGAGCTGGTGCGACGAATCGAGGCGCTGGAGGCTGGCAGATCATCAAAGTCGGGGATCGCATGAGTGGATCAATGGAACGCCGTGTGGCGGCGATAGAGGCAGCAATTAGCCCTGAAGACAAGTCGTTGCGTGTCGTCGTGGTGAATTCCGGCGAAAGCGTCGCTCATGCGAAGGAGCGACTAGGCGCAACGGGGACTGCTGAGCACGTCATCGTCGTCACCTTCAGCGATGCCGCCGGATCAACTCAGACCGCCGCAGGTGACGTGCCCTGAACGGCTCTCGGCAAGACTGTCATTCACGTCGGCTTTCATTTCAGCTTGCCGAGTGGCATGATCTAACCTGCCTTTGGGTCCGAAGCTGCCGTCCGCGCGGATGCCGAGGCGGGAGCACTCTGGTCTGTCGGCGCGGGGATGTCGAAGATTCCTACTTCCACGCTGCCGTCTTCGAGCTCGAAGACCTCAAGCGCCTTGTTCACAAGATCACCTTCGGTCTCGGCTTGCTCGATGGCAATCTGGAACAGTTTGCGTTGGCGGTCCAAGTCGAGTCCCTGGTGCGAGTCCAGGCAGACGAGTCCCGCATGAACTGGCTGCTTGGCATGCTGGCCACTCAACTTACCGGGCCCTCCGCCGCGGAAGTCGGTTGCGTTCTGCGTGACCAGCGTGAAGTCCTCGGCGACCACCTTTTCGATGAGCTCCCGGTCCTTCAGGCCCAGCCACCCACGATTGCGTACACACGAAGACTCGAAGTGACCTGCGAGGAGGGCGACATCGACGAGTTCCGGTGAAAGGCACTCGTCGATGAGGAACTTAAAGGTCATGACTTCCCGGGTCTCGTGACACGTGTGATCTTGCGAAACTCTAGTGGGTTAGCCTCACGCAATCGTGGAGGACGGCCTCGTCGCGGATGAACTTGCCGGTAAACACGTGCCGCATCGATATGAGCATCGGTAAGGAACGGGTACGACGCGACCAGCCGCTCCTTTGCGATGCCCTTGTCAAGAGATGCCAAAACGTTGTCGATTGGCACACGCGTCCCGGCAAAGCAGGCTTGACCACCCATGACGTCGGAGTCCTCAGTGACAAGCTGTGCAGCGTTGTCGACAGCCTTTGCACGAAACATTGCATCGGTCACGAAGACCGCGATGTCGATCTGGAGCCCAATCTTCGCGTCCACGATTACCTTCCAGTTGACCGCGCTTGGCTCACACCGCAATGAGAAGACCAAATCCTGGTCGAACTTCATTTGCTCGACCCTGTTCGTCAACTCCAGCAGGACTGACTTGCGAACGTTCGCTTGCAAGGTGCTCTCCGTTTGGTCGAAGAACCTTGCAAAGGCGGCCGCAAGCCGCGTAAAGCGTCGAGACCGTCCCTCAAGAAGGAAAAGGGAATTCGGAACTAGATCCTCATCCACGAGGCGGTTCATGTCCCGCACGCTGACTCCGCCGATGTATGCGGCTTCAGCAGCGGGGACGAAGGTCAAGGAGGTGTTCATAAAATTTTTCCGGATGTCCGGAAAGTATATGAATTCAACGTCCAGGTCAAGCTCCTTTCGAGCGCTCCCTATGGTCGGAAGTGGCATCGCAGGGGAGCCGACCCCCGTCAGAAGCCTCTGTAAATAAACACAGGTACTCCCCTGCCCAACCGAAGCAGCCAAGACGAGCTAGGGCACCTGACACAGACCTGACTGGCGCTCAGCGACGATCCGGCGATGATGTAGAAATGGCTTTCGACGCCGCGTCTGATTTTGGTGAGCAGGCTGAAATCCGACCTACGGCAACCGGATCGCTGTGGCCGGACGGTGGCACGCGGGGGGACAACGCGAGCGACGCGACGGGTGGGGACAGGGCTCGTACTCAGTTCTGGATCGATGTGAGCTTGCCATCTTGAAAATAGAGGTAGCCGCCGTCATAAACCCACTGCTCGTGGACACCGAATGAATAAGTGCTGCGGTTAATGCGATCAGGCTTGCCCCAGCTGCTCGCGCGGACCTCTTCCGTGGTCATCCCAATACTCACTCCCTCCTTCTTCTTCCTGGCGGCCTCAGCCCGCGTCCGGCGCTGGTCCTCAGCCTTGATGTCCGCTTCAACTCGTGCCTCGAGAGCTGGCTTCATCGACTCATAAGGCTTAGCTTCGACTGGATAGTCGCGGCTGAGCAACTCCAAAGCTTGGAGCTTGTCTTTGGCCGGAGTCTTAGGACTCTTTAGGTCCTGAACGTAGGCTTGCACCTCAGCCTTGGACACCATTGCCAGCAGCTCGGCCTCCTTCAGCGTGGTAGCGCAGAGCCGGATCGCAGTCGCCGCCTCCCACGGCTTGTGCCGAACTAGAGCGGCATATGACCTCTTCTGTGTTTCGTACTCGGTCCTGCATGCTTCGGCTGTGCGCTGTTCGGCAGCTTCCGCTGCCTCCTGAGCTGCGGTCTGCTGAGAAGCTGACCTTTGCACCGGCAGGCCACCAGCACGCTGACTATCCACCGCTGCATTTGCCTGCGACGCGACGTTTCCCTCACCTTCAAGCGCTCTCTTTTGCCTCCCGGCTATGCTTCCCAAGACGGCTGTCAGAACAATCCCGCCAACAATCCAGGTGACGAGGCTGGTCTTTCGTACTGGCTTGGCCCCGCACTTAGGACACGCTACCGCCGTGCTACTGATTTCACACTTGCATTCCCAGCATGTGACCAGAGCCACAGGATTTCTCCGAAACTCAACGTGGGACTAAACGGCGCACGGGATTAGATCGCTACGCTGGCAAGACGAGCTGACGCAGACGCACACCCCGCCTCCGCGATGCTTGCGCCAGCTCGCGTCAAGCAGGGCGAGTGTCTTAAGTCGCGGCACCGCGCTCCTGAGGTACGGGACCGACTTGGCCAACGTTTGATCGATGTGCTGGTCCGGGCGCGTCCCTCAATGCACGTGCACAAATCGCTCGCAAAACTCAGAGTATCAGGCATCACCTACGCTCTACTTGATCAGTCGATCCTCTTAGATCTCTTGTGTCCAGCTGCTAGCTTCGATCAGCCTTCGAGCAGCTTCGTGTACACAGCCAGCAGCTTGATCAGGTGCAGTTCAGCAGCTCAGTGGTGCTCAGGAACGTTATTGATCGGCTGCCTGCGCTGAACTCGTTTAATCCTGTCTCTCTGAGCGTTCCGTGCGTGCTCAGTCGCTTCAGGCGTTCCGATTTTGAGATGTTCGGTGCGCAATGGTCAGCGACCAAGTCCGGTTTGGCGGCGTCTGGAGCGACCCGATTGAGCTTGGGCGGAGTCGTATTCATGTTCCACATCAGTTCTACATGATCAAAACGGGCATGGTGTCGACACTGATGAACTGTCGTACTCGTAAGTCAATCCGCGGGGAACCCCCTTGTCAATCATGGTCGTGAACTCTCTGAGGCCGACGCTCTTTTCGTAGACCTTAAATCCGTCCTTGTCCTTGAAAACGACGCTTATCGACGCCTTGGAGTTGGGCGAGGAGTTGGCGGCGTACTTCAGGTACGGCGGATTGCCCTCGAACTGAAGGTCGGCATAGAGTCGGCTGTCCACCACTTTGGTCTTGCCGGTGAACTTCAGGCCAAGGATTTCATCTGCATCGAACGACCAGCGCTTCGCGGCCTCGTACGGCTGAGCCCCGCTCTTTTCGTGAGCCTTGTACATGTAAGCCGCGATGCTCCCCAGGATCGCCAACGCAACTATCGTAAGCACGATCGCCGCGGCAATCTTAAGGGCACCTTTTAAGAAGCCCATCTGCCTCACCCGTAGGTTTGTGGGCGAAAGTCTACTCCGCCCCCGTAGGCCAGAGCTGGATAGCTCCTGCAAAACGCGGCGGGCGTTCGAAGTGCCATGGCCGCGCCGACGTGCTAGGGCGAAAAGGCCCAGTCTCGCCCCATGAAAGGAACGCGCCGAAGCGCGTCCTGAAGGACCCCACGGGAGAAGCGACCAGGTTCCGCCTTGGCGGACTGGCGAGGGGTCGTCGGGAGCCGATGCAGATGACGTGGAGCCCGTGGTGAGTGGCAACCGGCGTGCCAAATCCGCACACCCTACGATGTAGCGTAGCCAGCGTGAATGAACGAGTCGAGCAGCTAGGGTTTGCGTCCGCAGCGGCGCGAGGTTTCCCATGATGAGAACCCTACCGGCACTTGGCGGAGTAGTTGGTAAGGACGAGGTCTCGCCCGTGCCCTCGCGGAAGGCTTGGTGGCGTGGGTGGGACCGAGCAGAGGCTGAGAACTTGTCCTGACCGTGACTTCAGGGTGCCTGCTTCGACGCCTCGCATGGTGCCCGCCATGTCAAGTACTGAATGGGCGCTTGCCTTTGCTCGGAAATGCGACGAGCTCCGGCCGAACATGGGCCGCAGGTACCTGACTGCAGTGGTGCCATGCTATGGCCGAAACACCGTGCTGACGATCCTGAACAGTGGCCGTCCAGTGGGCTACAGAACCGGGTGGGGCATAGCGAGCCGGCCGGAGCTGACCGCCTGCTTCACGAGCACTAGATCTGCTTTGCGGGTCGGCCGCGTTTTGGCGTGAGGCTTGGTCGGTCGACCTTGAGGCCAAGGTCCTTCGCAAGTTCCGTCAGCTTGTACAGGCTGCGGAGCTCATCGACTGGCTGGAGCCAATGGTTTCCACCGCGCGAGAGTGCGAAGCGAACTTCGTCCGCAGTTAGCACGATGTGCCCCGCGTTGTCTGCTCGAAGAGCCAGAGCGTTCAACAGCGACAGAGAGACTTCGTCGGGAGCTGCCACACGCGCCTTGGATGGCGTCCGGTTTGGCGCCAATGGAGAGCGTACCGGCCGGGGCCACGGCGTCAATTGGGACCAACTAGAGCTTGCCCTCTCTGATCAGCCTGATCGTCTGCACGATTACCGCTCGATGGGCCTCGAACGCGGCGAGACTCTCGCCCACGGTTTTCAGGGTCTGACGACTCTCCACGGCTTCTTCTCCGGCCCACTCTCGCTCAAGGACACGCTCGGATGCTTCTAGGACTTGACGACGCGCCTGCTCGATGTGATGGTCAGCCAGTTCAAGGTTCGACAGTTGAAAAGCAAGGTCGAGCATGGACATCCTTAGGCACCGCGACCTAGCGCGCGTCTGGCGCGGGAGCTGACATTGATGAGCCTTCAGAAGGTTCCCACACCCTTCCATCTCCAAAAATAACTGCAACCTTTGCGAAATTCTCGTCAAAGACGTTGGCACCCGGACAGTCGTCGGGCGGCAATTGGCTGGCCTCGACCCAGTTTTGCACAGCCCTGCTCGCAGCGTCTAGTGACTCTGCACGATGGCTCGAGGTTGCAACCTGCGTTGCCTCGTTCGCAGCACCACACGCAACTTTCGGCTGGTGTCATGAAGCCGTGCTTGATCGGTTATCGTCATACTGAAAAAGAAGCGTGCGATCTGGCCTGCGATTGTCAACATCAATATAAGGGTGATCGGCAGCTTGCGATGCGCGAAATGGCTGGCCGTGGGGATTGGGGCAGGCGCGCCGCCTCGCCCTAGCCGCGCCACCAAGCATCGCCTAGTGCTCGTGCGATCGGATCTCTCTTGGTCACGAACTCGAGCAGCTCCTGATACGGATTCTCCTGTCGAGGCACCCCGCCGCGGTGGGACGCGTACCCGAGGCGCTCAGCTCGCTCAACCTGCTGCTGACCCAGGTCATAGTGCCTCGTAAGCAGCCCTCGGCTACTTACTTCGCTACGTGACCCGCTGGCGCCCCTGATTACGGCTAAGAGGCCCCGTTGAGAGGGACTTCTGCTCCCGCCGACGAACCATAAAGCCAAGTGCCCCCAAGCCCGCCATCAGCAGCGCGTACGTCTCAGGCTCCGGGACGACCGTGACTACGAAGATTTCGGTTCGACCATACAAGTACGTGTCGCGGCCCCCCTGCTTAAACGGATCTCTAATCGTGCCCGGGAACCCTTCAGGTATATGCTGAACAGCGTAGGTACTTAGTACGCTGGTACCCCAGTTCAGTAGCCCGTTTGGATACTCATCAGCAACGGACGCTCCCGGTGAACAACATATAAATAAGCTGTTCAACCTACCGATGTTGAAGTCGACTCCGTTTTCTCCGAACGCGGGGCCCATGCCTGGATGGTTGAAGGACTGAGCAGCCCCTCCTTGAGGCAAGTAGAGCCCGTCAGTCAAATTGAAGAGGAAGGCAGTCTGCTCCACGGGGGTGGGAGAGAATACGGTCCCTTCGATGGACGTCCAACTGAGCGGGTTATAGCCGCCAAGAAGCAGGGGCGGACTTTGGAGAAGCCCGGCTGCTCTGACGGCTTCGACAACGGTGAACGTTGCGCCACGGCCATCAACTGCCGCGTGAAATTCAGCAGTCGTTGTAGATGGATCCCCGAGGAAGATTCTTGTTAGAGCGACGTCTCCGGCGCCTAACCGTCCGGACAAGACTTGGACATGTGCGGCATCGATGAGCGCGCTTGGGCCAACTAGGGTGGACTCCGCAACTGAAAGAAGGGGTTGCCCGAGGAAAGCGGAGGCAGCCAGAGCTTGGAAAATCTTCATGAGCAAGCCTATATTGCTTCCGTTCAGCGTGGTGAATAGGCGACCCCCCGAGCCGGGGGTCAACACTCCGCTTGTCCATCAGTCCACGTAGCTGAGCGATAGTGCGGCTGCGCCTGCCTTGCAGATGGCGTCCTTTGATCTACGATCTCCTCTGCACCTAAACGAGACGGGAGCAGAGCATCCCGCAGGAGAAAAACTCCGCATGGCTTGCGTGCTTGGGATTTCTGCGTTTTATCACGACTCCGCGGCGGTATTGGTGCGCGATGGTGAGATCGTTGCGGCCGCGCAGGAGGAGCGGTTCTCTCGCAGGAAACACGATCCACGATTTCCCAAGCAGGCGATCAACTACTGCTTAGGTGAGGCCTTTATTGACCCTTCCGGGCTTGACGCTGTCGTGTTCTACGACAACCCCTTGCTTACGCTCGATCGAGTCACTAAGAACGCGCTCGCGGTGGCGCCCGCAGGCGCAGATCAATTCGTCGCAGCATGCAACACGCTACTTGGGGTCAAGGCCACACTGCGCACGCAACTTGAAGCGTGCCTCGGTCTAGTGCCAAGGTTGCTGCTCACTCCTCACCACATGGCGCACGCGGCTAGTTGCTTCCTTCCATCCCCATTTGAGAGTGCAGCAATCTTGACCATTGATGGCGTTGGTGAATGGGCGACCTGCACGCTGGGTGCGGGGTCCGGAGCAACGATCGAACTCCTTAGCGAGATTCGCTATCCGCACTCCCTTGGATTGCTGTACAGCGCGTTCACGTCCTACTGCGGCTTCAAAGTCAACTCGGGAGAGTACAAGCTTATGGGTCTAGCGCCCTATGGCGAACCCAGATATGCCTCGCTGATTCGAGATTCGCTGATAGACGTCAAGGACGACGGCTCGTTCCGGCTGGACACTCAGGCATTTGGATATCTGGACTCTGGCGTCATGACCAACTCCCGCTTTCATGGGTTGTTCGACGGACCACCCCGCCAACCCGATTCCCTGATCACTCGGCGAGAGATGGACCTCGCCGCATCTGTTCAACTTGTTGTCGAAGACATTGTTCTCAAGTTGACCTCCCACGTGATGCGACTAACGGGCCAGAAGACGTTGGTCATGGCAGGGGGCGTAGCACTGAACTGCGTTGCCAACGGGCGAGTGCTGCGGGAGTCAGGCCTAGACGGGCTGTTTGTGCAGCCATCAGCGGGCGACGCGGGCGGTGCTTTGGGCGCCGCGCTTCTTGTCGAACATCAGATTTTCAAGACGGCTCGGACTGTCATCCCGACGCGCGACTCACTGAAGGGCAGCTACTTGGGCCCCGCGTACTCGAGCCAGGAGGTAGCGGACTTTCTTGACCGCATGGAAGCACCCAGCACGCACGTCCCTGATCCTGACGAGCGCGCGCGAACCGTAGCGCGTGCATTGGCAGACGGACAAGTGGTCGGGTTCTTCAACGGTCGGATGGAGTATGGCCCGCGTGCACTAGGAGCGCGATCGATCCTGGGTGACCCTAGGCGGCCCGACATGCAGAGCACGATGAACATGAAGATCAAATTCCGCGAGAGTTTTCGTCCCTTTGCTCCGGCTGTTCTCGCTAGGTATGCCCAAGACTACTTTGACCTGGAGCAGGAAAGCCCGTACATGCTTGTCACAGCGCCCGTGCAATCGTGGCGCCGGCTACCGCTGCCCAGCGAGCTTGCTGAAGCAAAAGACATGCACTGCATCCTCAACCAACCACGCAGCGACGTTCCAGCAGTCACCCATGTGGACTACAGCGCCAGGGTTCAGACAGTTGGACTTAATGCCAATCAGGAGTTCAGGCGTCTGCTGGAGGAGTTTCACGCTCTCACCGGGTGTCCATTGCTGGTGAACACATCTTTCAACGTGCGCGGCGAGCCCATCGTGTGCTCTCCACAAGACGCCTATCGTTGCTTCATGAACACCGGAATCGATCTGCTTGTTCTTCAGGATCAGCTGTTGTGGAAGGATCGGCAACCTGTTACCGCACGAGAGGCCGCGAGGATCGTGGAATATGAAGCAGACTAGTTCCGCCGCGGAGGAGCTTTCTAGGAGACTCTTCGTTGAAGTATTGCTCCCGCTCGCTGAGACAAGGCGGATGAACGGTGCGCAGCCGTATTTCCCTGTGGCCCGAGATCCCGACATCCAGAGCTACTTCGAGCGTCTGAAGGGTGGTCCGATGTCTGACGCCGAGTTCGAATTTCCTGGCGGTGGCAATGCCGATGGCCTCGCGCAGGCTCTAGTCGCGCACTGGGCGGCAGAAGGCGAAGTCGAACTGGCTGCGACGACACTGCGTCTCGAAGCGATCGCTGCTGCACTCGGCAAGGTGGCCACGCAAGCCAACAGCGACGTCGATATCTTCTGCTACACCTTGTTCTGACTCCTTGATGCGAGACACCGAACAAAGCATCGAAGCGATCGAGTCAGACCTCTGGGGCTGGATGCGCGAGTTCGTTGCAGTTAAAAACGAGTTCTACGGTAAGAGATTCCCGCCTTGTCCATTCGCGCTGCGCGCCCTGATGTTGAAGACAGTCGATGTCGTTGTTTGGCAGTCAGGCGATGTGCAAGCCTTCATTCGCGCGAATGCCCTGGCCATGCGAGAAGTACCGCAACTAACTACTCGAGTGATGTCATTCCCGCCTCGAACGCAGTTCACTTGGGGACTCAGCGCGTTTGTCGAGACATTAAACGCAGAGTTGATCCCACAGAACCTTTTCTTGAACACTGGGGTAGCGAAAACAACAACGAGCCGCTACGCGGGGTCGAATGGACAACCCTATTTCATTGTCGTAGCGAACAGCCTGGCCGCCGTCCTGGACGGGGCGGCGTCCTTGCAACGAACAGACTACTACGCGGATTGGCCGAAGTCCCATTTCGAGCTGGTTGTCGAGCGGCGCGAGCGCATGGCCCGTCGATACGCCAAGGTGGAGTCGGAAAATCACTAGATCGCTCACGAAGTACCACCCTCGCATAGGCTATACCTACATGCCCGCCGCGAGAGCTCGAGTGCAGGGCCCAAGCGGCGGCTACTTGATTCAGGTGAACGCGGCAGGTTTCCGATCGGACCGCGAGTTTGACGTTCACCGTGCACCTGGCGTGTTTCGAGCTCTAATGTTCGGGGACTCGCAGACCGCGGGCGATGGAGTGTCAAATGCGATGCGCTTTAGCGACCTTCTCGAGGTCGCGCTACCAGGCCTCCAGGTCCAAAACTATGGTCTCGCTGGCTCGGGGACGGACCAGCAGTTTCTAATATTCCAAGAGCACGCGTCTACAGCGCACGATCTCGTCGTTATTGCTCTAAGCGTTGAAAACATCTTGCGAGTGACTCGGCGCGTGGTCAAGACGCTTGACGCTGAAGGTCGAGAATCGTTTCGGGCGAAGCCATACTTTGAGTTGACTCGCGACGGTCTCGCGCTGCGCGGTGTTCCAGTTCCGAAGCAACCTTGGACGCGCCTTTCACTACCGGACAAGCTACGCCCTCACGTGTACTTGCATGGGCAGGCGAACTACTTCTTTCGTGACCCTTCGCCACGCCATGCAACCTTCATGCGCGTGCTCGCCCGATTTCCTCGAGTACGGCAGTTCGCGAAGTGGGCAATGACGCGTATTCGAAGGTTTCAGCCGCTGCCGGACTACGACAGCCCCAGCAACCCGGGATGGCTACTACTCCGCGAGATCATGAGGACGTGGATTGAGAGCGCCGACTCTCCGGTGTTGTTGGTTCTCCTGCCGCTTGACTCAGCTCTCAAAGGGCTAAGCGACCCGTCCCAATACCAAGCCCGGTTCCGCGAGCTCTGTGAGGAGACAGGGTGTCGGCTGTACGACCCGTTGCCAGAGCTGCTCAAGCTACCCCTCCGGGACAGGCAGCTCTTATGGTCGGACGCCTATGGACACCTGTCGGATCAAGGTCACGCCGCAGTCGCTCGGCTGCTTACTCCGGTTCTGGAGAGCTTCATGAGCAAGGCACCTGAGGAGGCCAACTACTGAGAGAAATCGCTGCGTTGTCTGATCCCTCTGATTCGCTCCATAAGCTGCTTTGCTGACTGGGACCTGAAGCAGGCCAGGTCAGCTGGCATTTGCTCGGTCAGCCATTGCGGGAATCGGATCACGACATCGGCCGGGGGCACAAGGAAGAAGTCCATCGCCCGAAGCCGGTCTTCCATTCGGACAAGGAGGTCAAAGTCGTACTCTGCACTGAGACGCTCAATCCGGATACGCCACACACGCCCGACCTCACCCAGCGTGGGCCACAGGACGCGAACTCGCACCCTGAGCTCGTGAAAGTCCAAGACGTTCAAGCGTCCGTCGTAGGCAACGACCTGCCCATCTTCGACTAGCGTTAGAGTCAGAGCGCGAGCGAACTCACGACCATCCATCTGCTGCTGCCGCGCTCGCGTGACGAGTCTCTTGTTCTGTTCTGCCGGATCGTGCCCGGCTTTTTTTAGGCACTCGGCCCAGGGGCCGAGACGGGCGCACACCGTTGCCTTGTCTGGAAGGCCGTGTGCCCGAAACTCACGGCTCACGAGCAAGGGATTGCGCTCCAAGGCTCGTCTCAAGTCTTCGGCAAGCATTTCTCGGCTCGGCTTGGCGATTTCGAGTGCCGTTCGCCTCTGTATTCGAGCCCATGTCTCCTCGTCGATGACGCGAGGAACGCAGCCATCGCGACGCAAAGGGTCGCCAGTGACCAAGCTCTTAGACGGTTTCGTGCGCCCCCACACAAAATTTCCAATCAACGCTTCGTTTCTGATTAGGTTTGCAATGCTTCTTCTGGTCAGTGGCCGCCCGTGGTGATCGCGCCAATCCTCAACACTGCCTAGCCTTGCGATGTCTGAAAAGCTCAGACGGGTGCGCGCGTACATGTCGCAGATCCGCCGCACAAGCTCGACTTCCTCTTGTGGAGCCAACACCCATTCAATGCGGTCTGTAGCGGCGAGTTTTCGCTGGCCGTCGTCGAGAACCATCCGTCGTTGCCCGTCCGCGGATACCGAGCATCGCCGATAGCCCAAGGGCGGCAACGGCCCGATCTGGTAGCCGCGCGAAATCACTTGATGCTGGCCGGCTCTGACCTTGTTGGCGAGATCACGGCTGTACTCGGCGGCCATGGCGCGCTTCATGCTCTTGAGCATGGCTGTGATCGGGTTCACCTCAGCGCCGAACATCTCGGCCACATAAATAACCGCTGTCCCGTGCAGCCTGCAGTGGTACTCGTAGTAGGCCGCGGCATCTGTGTCCTGGAAGCGACCCCATCTGCTCACGTCATATACCAGTACGGTGGCGAACTGCTTTGCCGTCGTCACGTCATGGAGCAGCTTCAACAAGGCGGCCGGTTTTTCAGATGGACACCGCTGCGTCCGTCGTCCTCGTAGGTCGCAACGACTTCCAGGCCCTTCGCTGCGGCGTAGGCGGCGATGGCCTCCTTTTGAGTCACCGGGGAAAGATCCTGCCTGTCGGTGGACATGCGGATGTACTGGGCTGCAAAGCCTGAATGTGCAGTCATGGTCGGTCTCCTTTTGAAGGAGGCACGACTAGGCTCTCGCCTCACAGTTCGGTCAAGACCACCGCACCGGAGATCGGGGCAGCCCGAGGCAACGCCTGAATGCCGCGCGTAGCACGCGCCTGACTACACTACAGAGAGCGTCAAACGCGCTGGTTGAGGGGGAGTCATGCTCACGCGCCGCGAACTGAGCCTGGTGGCCTTGATCGCGCTTACGGCTGCTTCTGCTGCACGGCCGCAACGAAAGCCCGCACTCATCGGCTTGCTCAGCCCGTACACGACAACAAAGGTCCGTCCGTTCCGAGACACTTTCGTGCGGGCCTTGGGGCAGAACGGGCACACCGTCGGCAGGGATTTCCTTCTGCTCGAGCGCTACGCCGAAGGCGACAACGAGCGCCTACTGCAACTCGCGCACGAGTTGGTCGCTGCGAGGGTCGATCTGATTTTGACGTCCTCCACTAATGCCGCCCGCGCCGCCCAGCAAGCGACATCTACGATCCCCATCGTGTTCGAGGCGGTCGGTGATCCCGTTCGAGCCGGGTTCGCCGAGTCTGTCAGTCGACCGGGCAGGAACATGACAGGTCTGTCGAACTTCTCAGGAGATTTGACGGCCAAACGGCTTGAGCTGCTCAAGGAGGCGGTGCCCCGTTGCCGAACGGTGGCCGTCCTAGCCAATCCGAGCAATCCTTTCTACGCCAGCACCTTGCAGCGTGTGCAGCCTTTCGCGGACAAGCTGGAACTGAAGGTACTCCTCGTGAGCGCAGGTACGAGCGACAGTTTCGAAGAGGCGTTTCAGGCCATGAAGCGCGCTGGCGCAGACGCTTTGTTGGAGACGGCAGACGCTTATCTTTGGATGCACGGAGAACAGATCGCCAACCTCGCGTTGCGACACGCGCTTCCGTCCATCTCGGCCTTCCACGACCTCGTGGAAGCGGGCGGGTTGATGAGCTACGGCGTAGATATGCATGCTTCAGTGCAGCAAGCGGCGGCATTCGTCGACAAGATCCTCAGAGGTGGTAAGCCGCAAGAGCTGCCAATCGAGCAACCTAGGAGGCTCATGTTTGCTGTCAACGCAAGAACCGCGGGAGCGCTAGGGCTGTCGATTCCGCAATCAATTCTGTTGCGGGCGGACATGGTAATCCGCTGATTCACGTAGTGCCCCGAACCTCGGTTCGAAACGAGCAGACGACATGCAACTTCGGCGGCACGCGGCCTTGGTTTCAGCGTCCAGGCTGCATCACCGGCTGCGAAGCTGTACCTGCGACGCTTTCGGCTTGCGCGCCGGGTGTCCCATCGACTTGGCCGGGCTTACAACAAGTCAGGCGTGGGGGATGCGACGGAGCACACGAGTGACAGCATGCCTAAGAGTGCGCCGGCACTGCCTGCGTTGCGCGATCGGTTTGCCGGACTCGTGGTTGCGCCGCTTCTATTCAATCTGTCGCTCTTCCTGTTGCTTACACCGTTGTCCCTGATGAGGCGAGGCTTCAGTCCACTGCTTCTAATGCCCATGCCGCTCGTGACCACAGTGGTGGCGGTACCGATGGTCTTGGGCTTCGCACTCGGCCTCGAACGAGTCATCGACGTCCTAGGGCACGCCTTTCTCCTCGATTCCGGCCCGGTACCGTAGTTTGTCAATCACCGCATTCATTTGGGTTCGTCTAGCGGCCTGTGCAGGCGTCCTCGCCAAGCTTACGTGATCGACATAGCCAGGGCGAGCACGAACGCGGTTCGTCGGCGCCCGATCTTAGGGAGTCGGTGGGGGTGCGATCGGCGTTAGCGCACCACGGCATCCAGCCCACCATCTCAGGGATGTCAGCGCCCGAACTGCCAGTTCAGGCCCAGCGTCCACCACGGGGGAGAGTCTTCATTCAGCCCCGTGGCCCGGCTGACATCGAGGCTCATCGAAGTCCTCAAGTGCCACCGAGCACCGATGCGCCAGAAGTTTGAGCGACTGTCCTTGAACCGTTCGGCGACGAAAGAGCCGCTGCTGAGCGGCGCCCACTCGAGCGCAACGCCCAAGCGCGTGCTGTCGGCGTCGCGGTTTTTCAGGTCACGGCCTGCGTTCAGGTGTACGAGGAGCGTGTCGTACGGTCGCCAGGTGAGCGGCACGATGACGCTGCTGCCACGAAAGCGAGGAGACCGGTCTGCGCCGAGCACGGCAGCCACAACCCCGCCGCTCAAGCCAAGCCCGAGGTCGCTCGCCCACTTGACCTGCGCGCCGACGATGTTGATGGACCGCCTATCCACGACCCGGACGCGATCGAGGCTCAGCTCGACATCGACAGGTCCGACGCGACACCCAGGGCCAAGATGAAGCACGTTGCGAGCGTTGCTTCGCTCACGCTCGAACCATGCTTCGATCTGGCATGTCCCGGGTTCCAGCAGGGCGGCGTCGTCCACGGCATGGTGCCCCCCGGCAGCCCTAAGAGGAGCCACTGGCGCGGCCAAGCCCGCTACACCGATGGCGCAGATGGCGCGGAGCCGGTACCTCGCAACGGCAACAGCAGGAGTCCTAACGCTCGCCATACCGTAAGCGGCAGCCCGCCCTCATCGTTGCTAAGACGGCCAGTCTATCGGTCTGATTTGGCTCGCCGGCAGCCGCAGGGCGCGAAGACGGGACACGTGGCCAAGGCGACCGACCTGTGAGGACAGGCGAGACGCAGCGCTCGCCGGGTTCCTCAATTGCTTGTTCCTTCGGCACCCTGCCTTGCGGGACGATCCCCTGTTTCACACGCGGTTCAAGTGACGCCTGAAGAACGCATCAAACTGGTCGAGCAGCTGGGTTTCGCATCCCAGCGCGGGGAGGTTCCTCGACACGAGAACCCGTACGCGGAACTGGCCGACGCAGTCTGTAGCTCCCACCTAGCGCTGCGCGGTTGTTCCAGTCGTGTCGACGCGGTGAACGTGTGTGGCCTTGCGGCGACCGAGCAGGCCGGCTAGGCCGATCAACCCGAGCCAGCCCCAGTCGAAACCACGGTCGTCGCGGCGGGTTTCGCTCGTGGTCGATCTTGCTGCCGTCCCCGCAGTCGTTCCTCCGCCCGAGGTTGTCTGTGCGATGGCAGGCATTGACATGACGGCGGCCATTGCCACGGTGGGCGCGATGCGGGCAAGCGATCTGGCAATGTGAGATGAAAGCATCAAAGTTCTCCGGTTAGGGCACGGCACCGCCTGACGGAGCGGCGGACACGAGGTCGGGTCTCCCCAGCATTGGCATTGCCCGTGCCATCACCCGGAACCGGGGGGGGGAAGGCTCGTGGCTTTACGGGTGGCAACCGCAAGGGGATTGCCAGTAGGAGTTGACCGCAAAAGCGGACCCGGAGATCTCCGGCCTCTTTTACTTGACCTCTCACGCGACCTGTCGTAGGTGCGGATCGCGCGGGGGGTCCGGGGGTGCAGAGTGAGACTCAGCCTGTACTTCTCCATGAACGCCTGCATGACGCCAGCGACTGCATGGGCCCGCTTCACCTGGTCGGACTCGGTCGTGAACTCCGGGTGTGCCGGAGCCAGACCTGGACGTCATGTGCGAGCGCGTACAAGCGGGTCTCCGGGCGGGACATGCGACCTGTCTTGCCCGTCTCCAGCCACGGAAAGATGGCCGTGATCGGCGGCCGTTTGGACCGGATGTCGTTCTCCTCAGTAGACACGCTAAGTCTTACGCGCTACTACAACGAAGCTGTCGGGTCTTTCAGGCGTTCTCTCTGCGACGAAGAGAATGGCTAACCCAAGATACTGAAGAAGCCGGACCAACTCATCCTGCGTCCAGACGTGGAAATGTATGACGCCGTTGGCGAGACGAAATTCGAAATCCCACACGTGGGCACCCCATTCACGTTCGTACATCCGGGCCGACTCTTCGAAGTCTGAGTTCTTGGCCCAGCCGATCTGTACTTCGTCGTTGTGCGAGTAGTCCGGCGCCCGTAAGAGTCTCGGCATCACGAATGTGATGTTCTAAGGAAGTTTTTTCTCGGTTCTTGTCGAACGTCCTATCAGCATGAGGAAGGACCAAGAACAAGATCCCGCCCGGCCTCAAGACCCGCATCCACTCCTTCAAGGTCCCTATGGTGTCTTGCATGTGCTCAAGGACATGCGAGGAAAACATATAGTCAAAGATGCCGTCCGGCTGAGGGATTTGCGTCGCATCCGAAACAATGTCGGGGCTTGGCGTGCCGTGCTTGTTGTCCGTGTACTTGTCTAGGAACACAGTCGTTCGTGGGTCACAGTACGGAGTCTTGCCTGGTCCGATCTCTATGCCGTGCCCAACGCAGTACTTGGCAACAAGCGGCCGAATGATCTGCCCTCTAGCAGCAACTCGAACAAGAGCGGGCCTTGACCAAGCGTTTCAGCGGGCGCGGAGCGCTGCGCTTCACACGAGCAAACCACTTGTTCATGCCAAATGTCTCGTTGTTCAGAGTACCCACAAGTATCTTGCACCACTTGCGCCTCCGCGACAGAGGCGAGATCAATCGGGTCTGCTCAAGTAAGCTAGCACCGGAGCCGACCTACATATGTCGGCAGGATCAAGCCTTGGTTCCAATGGCCTCGCTGCTGCCATCGATCGGCGAAGCTGTTTCCGCGTGGCGCCCCGTTTGCGTGCCGGAAGTGCCATCGGCTTGTCTATGCGAGCCAGAGCTAAGACGTGATGGTCCGAAGCTGGCGGCGCCAAGCCCATCTAGAAGCCCGCCTCGGCGACGATTGGGCCCGGCCTATGCACCGGCGGACCTACACAGGCAGGTGGAGAGGCTCGGGGACTGCGAGGAGCGGCGGGATGCCGCGCTTGCGGGCTTCGTTGATCGTCTGTTCCTGCGGCACCCTGCCCTGCGGGATGATTCCCTCTTCAAACGTGCTTCAAGTGGCGCCTGAAGAGCGCATGGACGGGTAGAGCACCCGGGTTTCGCGTCCCAGCGCGGGGAGGTTCCTCGACACGAGAACCCGTACGCGGAACTAGCCGACACAGTCCTCCAAGGCGACGACGGCGCGCGGGCTTTGGCCGAGGCTTGATGGCGTAGCTGGGATCGGGCACGCTCTGAACGCCGATCTTGAAGGCTCAGCTCTGCGCAGTCACCAATGCACTACTCAGACCGGCCACCCTTCGGCATGTCGCGCCAACTCATCGATGCTGCAGCCGGTCGCCTTCTCGAGGCGCGCGACCAGCCGCTCCGTCTCCGGTGCTAAAGGGCCTGCCTGCATGTCGAAAGCTGCTCGCTTGATCAGGTCCCGGGCGACATCGATTGAGACGTGGCGGCGCAGATGGGTTCGCACGACACGCATCGAGGCGGTGAGGTGAAGCAGCCGCGGTGAGTGCGTAGCCCTGTTCAGGACCTCAGCGACTGCCTCGGCGTCCGTCAGGCTGAGCTTCATCGGCGCAGTCCGTCCCCCGTAGAAGTACGCTACACCACCTTCCCGTCGCTCGCGCGATACGCGCCAATAGCCGCCGCTTGTGACGACACGCCAGGGCCGTGCGGGATCGGCAGCAAAGGTCACCCTGAAAACCAGTCCACTCGGCAACTGGACCATGTCTCCGACGTGAACCTCTCCATCCATGAACCCAGCCAGGAGTGCCGGGCTGAGTCTAGAAAGTGCTGAGGCTCATGTAGTCCCCGCGAGCAAGGGGAGGTTCGACGCGGTCGGCATCAGGCGAGAGTGACGCCCGTGCCGTCTGTCGCTCTCGGTACCGCGCGAGCGGCGGGAGGGCGATGATGCGCTGTACGTAAGCCTGACAGTTGGCAGCGACGGCTAGTCGTCTTAGCGTCGCAGCGATGGTGCCGCCACGACGAATCCTCATCGCCGACGATCACCAGGATGCGGCAGACCTGCTTGCGCAGCTGCTCCTGTGGGAAGGGTACGAGGTGCTTGCGGCCTACGACGGCATCCAGGCGTTACACGCGAGCCGCGCCTTCCAGCCCGACCTCGCCATCCTCGATATCAACATGCCGGGCATGGATGGATACAGCGTCGCTGCTGCCATGCGCCGCGAGCGTCCGGCGAACCGCGATTTCGTCCTGCTTGCCATGACGGCCTACTCACAACCCAGCGACATCGCACAGGCACTCCGTGCCGGGTTCGACCAGCACATCGCCAAGCCCGCAGATCCAGCAAAGCTGTGTGCTCTGGTTGGCTCCTTGCTTGACCCATAGGTGCCGCACGCGGGCGCCAAGGCAAGCCTACGTTCCCGCCCGGACCGACGCCGCTCACACGCGCCCAATAACGGGGCTCCCGCCCGTCATGCGCCGACGGTGCACTAACCGAGCTATGGGCCTGAACGTTGTTGAATCTCGGCAGGCCAGCTCTTCACCTGCTTCACCCCGTCGCTGCACACGAGATACACAGCGCTTACTGCGAGGTCACCCGGTCGACGAAGGACAACCTACCGACGTCCATCGTTCGCCGTACGGATAGCGTAGCGAAGGCGAGCGCCTGCGCGAGGTTCGACGACAGCGGCAGCAAATGGGCGCAGCGCGCTAATGCGGCGGCCTCGAGCCGGAGGGCGGCGAGCGCACGTTGCGCCGACTCCCGATCGGGCTGGTTCTGCGGCGCCTGCGCCGCGCACCACTGCAGCAGCGCCGCGGCGCGCTCGGTCTGCGCCTCCGCGGCAAGGATCTCGCCGAGCGCCTTGACGCAGGCGATCGTGTCCTGGGCGGCTTCGGACTCCCTGGCGATCGCAAGCGCCTCGCCGACCCGCTCACCTGCTTTGGCAAGATCGCCATCCAGGCGGGCGAGCGTGGCGTGCGCCAGCAGCGCGGACGACTGCAGCGAGGGCGGGCCGAACGGCAGCAGCCCCAGGGCGCGGCGGACGAACGGCCGGGCCGCATCTGGCACTTCGAGCTCGAGGTGCGCCAGTGCCATGTTTACCAGGGCGAAGCAGGCGGAGCCTTGCAGCGCGTGGGCCTCGCTGAGCGCGAGCGCCTCCTGCAGCAGGGGAAGCGCGTCCTGCGGCCGCGCCATGGCCCGGTACACGTTGGCCAGGTTGTTCAGCGTCGTCGCGATGCTGTCCGGCGCGTCGCCACGGCTGCGCTCCGCCTGCAGGATGCGCTCGTAGCTGGCGAGCGCCGCCTCGTAGTCACCGCTTGCCTTCTCCACCATGGCGACGTTGCTGGCGAACACGTCGGCCGGCAGTGTCAGGCCTTGCTCGTAAGCTAGCTCCAGGCCCTCGGCGAACAGCCGGCCGGCTTCACGCAGCTCGCCCCTCGTCCAGCAGTCCAGGCCGAGGGTATTGAGGCACGAGAGCACCACCTCGACGTCGTTGCGGCGCTGGCCGAGGCGCAGCCCCTGACGTGCGGCGACGTCCGCGTGGGCGGTGCGACCGTTGCGAAAGTGCATCCGGGCGAGCGCCCGCCACGCGAGCATCGCCGCCCGTCCGCCGTCGCGCTCCTCGTCGCCGAGGGCACCGGTGGCACGCTCGAAGAAACGCGCACCTTCCACGGTGCGCCCGCTGTGCTCGAAGAACGACGCCAGGGCCGGCGCCAGGGCGGCCAGGGTGTCCGCGTCCCGGTGCTCGACGGCCCAGTCCCAGGCGGCGCTCGCATGCACTAGGTCCCGCTCGATCTCCGGCATCGGCAGGCTCGGCAGGGCCGCCGCCGCGTGCAGGGTGCGCGCCATGTGCTCCGCATGCAGCGCCCGCACGGGGGCCGTGTCGCCGGCGCGCTGCAGCGCGCATTGGCGCAGCAGCGGGTGGATCGAGAAGCGGCCGGTGCCGTCCGCGCGCAGCAGCGACTTGTCGATAAGCGAGGCCAGCACGGGCAAGGCCGCGCCCGCCACCTGCTGCGCCATCGTTCGGTCGAAGTCGCCCGGCAAGACGGCCAGCGCGCTGAGCCGGCTGCGCTCCAGCTCCGAGAGCAGCCGCCACGAGCGCTCAAAGCTGGCGAGCAGGCTGCGCTCGCGCCTCGGCAGCGCCGCCGCGTCGTCGGCCAGCAGCTCGGGCGACACCGCCAGCTCGGCCACGATCTCGCGCACCGGCAGCATGCGCACCCACGGCGCCGCCAGCTCCAGGGCGAGCGGCATGCCCTCCACCGCATGCACCAGCCGCACGACGTCGGCGGCCTGCGCCGCTAGCCGGAAGTCGGGCGCGAGGGCCAGCACCCGCGTCTCGAACAGGCGCACGGCGTCGTTGCTCCGCAGAACCTCGGGATCCTGCTCGTCGGCGTCGGGCAGCGGCAAGCCGTCGAGCGGCAGCAGCCACTCGCCGGCGACGCGCAGGCGGCTGCGGGACGTGGCCAGCACCCGCAGCCCGGGGCAGCCGTCGAGCAGCGCCGCCAGCCAGCCGGCAATGTCGGGCAGGTGCTCGGCGTTATCGAGCGTCAGCAGGCAGGCCGTTCGGTCGACGCGCGCGACGAGCTGTGACAGGGCGTCGCGGCGCCCGCTCAGCTCCAGGTCCAGCAGCGACGCCAGGCGGTGCGACGCCTGCGCGGCGTCCTGCACGTCCTCCAGCGGCAGCCACCAGCTGCCGTCCGGAAACGACGGCGCGAGGGCCGCCAGCGCGGCACGGGCGAGTGTGCTCTTGCCGATGCCGCCGGGCCCCGTCACGGTGGCGAACCGGCAGTCCTCGCGCGTCAGCCAGTCGCGGAGCTGGGCCAGCTCGAGCCGGCGACCGACCAGGCCGGGCCCGGCGGCGAGTCCGCGGGGGCGCGCGGCGGGGCTGGCCGGGGCGATGACCGCGGCCTCGTGCGCCGCGAAGCTCGCGGCCGGCGGGGGACGGGCGCTGGGCACGGCCCGGCTCGCCGCTGCCGGCGGTGCGCTTCCGGTCGCCGGCGGGCCCGGCTGCGTCGCGGCGATGCCCAGCTGCGTCGCCAGGGCGCGCAACGCCGCCGAAGGCTCGAGACCGAGCGTCTCGCCGAGGCGTCGTCGGTGCGCCTGCAGCGCCGCCCGTGCGGGTTCCGGCTGGCCGAGGGCGACGCGGGCCTGGACGAGCGCGGAGAGCGCCGTTTCGTCAAGCGGTTCGACCGCGAGCACCGACTCAGCCAGCGCAGCGGCCGCGGCCGGTTGCGCCGCCAGCACGTCGAGGCGGGCCGCCGTCGCGGCCCGCCAGCGGCCGGCAACGCGCTCGCGCTCGAAGCCGAGCCAGTCGGCGGCGCGGGCGGCGAGGCCGGTGTCGAGGCCCTGCAGCAGGGGCGGCCGGTACCAGGCGACAGCTTCGTCCGCGTCGCCGCGGTCGCACGCCGCCTCGAAGCGGCGCAGGTCCGAGTCGGGCGCCCAGCGCAGGCGGTCGCCCTGCTGCTCGATTGGCGGCAGCGCCGCGATGCCCCGCGCTACGAGCAGGACCTTACGCAGATTGCTGCGGGCGACGCTCTGGGTGCGGTCGGGGAACAGCCAGTCGGCGGCCTCGTCGCGCGTCGTCCAGCCGCCGTGGCACGCCAGGTAGGCGAGGAGCTGGAACGCCCGGCCGGCGGTGAAGAGCACGGGGGCCCCACCCTCGGGGCGGAACAGCGGGACGCCGAAAAGCGAAAGGGCGGGAGGCGAGACGTTGCCCACCGATCCATCCTACAGCGGCCCCTGTCGCAACGGCCCCGCAGCCGGGGCGTTCCGGCCCGCCGGCTGCGCCGCCGGCGGCGAAACGCTCGCGAAACGGCCCCCTGCCTAACCTGCTTGCACCAAGACAGCGAGGCCGCCATGAACCACACCTGCCGCATCTACATCGTCCGCATCTGGCACGGCCGGGCCGGTGATCCCGCCCCGTTCCGGGCCGCCGTGCGCGAGGTCGACCAGGAAGACCCCCAGGTGTTCACCTCGGGCAGCGACGTCGCCGCGTTCCTCGCCGCCGGCGGCCAGGGCCGCAACGACGACGCGGCGCCGGCGCGCAGCCTTGCCGTGGCCGGAGGTGCACGGTGAGCGCGGCCCAGGCGATCGCCGGCAGCCAGGAGACGGAGCGCAGCAGCATGCGCAGCCATTACCTGACAGTGCTGAACTGGACGTTCACGGCGTTCAACTCGATCCGCATCCTGACTTACGTGCCAAGCATCTGGGCGATCGTCGCGAGCGGCCAGTCGCGGCAGCATTCTCTGCTGACCTGGCTCAGCTGGCTGGGCGCGAACGCCTCCATGGCACTGTGGCTGTACGAGAACAACGGCCGCCGCTGCAACAAGGTGATCGCGGCCAGCGTCGGCAACGCCTTCATGTGCGCCGCGACCTGCGTGGTCATCGTCGCTTACCGCTAGGCAGCAGCACTCCCACCGCGCCGGAGGCCGCCACCGTGTCCATTCCCTCGATCGGCAGCGCCGACCTCCTCGGCCTGGCCGCCGGCGGCTTCGTCCTCGCGACGTTCTCGGTCCGCTCCTTCGTCGCGCTGCGCACCATGGCCATCGCCAGCAACCTGCTGTTCATGGGCTACGCCATACAGGCGCACCTCGTGCCCATCCTTGTGCTGCACGGCCTGCTGCTGCCGTTGAACCTGCTGCGGCTGTGGCAACTGGTGCGGCCGGAAAGAGCCGAGGCCGAGCCGTGCGCGCAAGCGCCGCGCTCCGAACAGGTCATCCTAGCGGCCACCCGCCCATCGCCAGTGGCCCTCATTGACGAGCGTCGCGCCGGGCGTCCGTTCGATTCCGCGCGCGGCGCCCGCCGCATGTCCTGGTCTTTAGCGCACGCAAGCTTGGGCACAGCTCTCCGGCAGACAGCGCCGTCCTCGGCCCTGCGTATGGTGCGCGCTGCCGGACTCGGTCAGAGGGGCTCCGCGCCGTCCTCCGGAGGAGCATCGAGAAGCCGTGTGGCCATCACTCGACTCGACCTCCACCCTCCCGCCATGGGCCTGAGCCGTCTGCCGAACGATGAACGGGCCAAGTCCCAAGTGAGCTCGATCGTCATCCATCGCGCGTGCGGAGCCTCCAACTACAAGATTGAAGATCGTCTCGATCTCGCGCTGGCCTTCCCCGCGCCGGGTCAAGCCGAACGAAGCAGTCCGAGCAGGTCGTCCACCCTTACTGGCTTCAGCAACGCATGGTCAAAAGCGCCGCTCGCACGTGCTACCTTCGTCATGCCAACGTGTCCGGTCACGGCAATCAGGGTAGGAGTCCGGCTCCCCAGCGCACTCCTGATGCCCAGGGCAGCATTGACCCCGTCCATGCGCGGCATCTCCACGTCGAGTATCACGGCATCGGGCAGCGGTGTGCCGCAGGTCGCAGCTGCGAGCGCTTCCCTGCCATCGAAGGCAAGCACGATGTGAAGCGGTTGCGGAACGAGCAGCCGGAGCAGCTCGGCGAGGGTCTCCGCTGAATCGCGGTCGTCATCCGCTATGACCAAGACCACTCGTTTCCCCCCGATTTATAGGTGCTCACAGCAAAACTCGATCCTGATCCGCTTGGCCGGACATATCCTTCCCGATGCGACACATGCGACTGGCCGACTTCATCGACGCGAACATGGAGGCGATCCTCTCTGAGTGGGAGGCATTCGCCAGAACGCTGCTGCCAGCAGCGGGCGGACTGGACGTACGTGCGCTGCGGGACCACGCAGAGCAGATCCTGCACACCGTCGCCCAGGACCTCAGGACCCCCCAGACGCGGGGACAGCAGGCCGCCAAGGCACGCGGCAAAGCCCTCCGCCCTGCGCACGCCGCCGAAACAGCCGCGGAAACGCATGCTGTGCTTCGGGCCACCGGCGGCTTCACCATGCAGCAGATGGTTGCCGAGTACCGGGCACTGCGCGCCTCCGTGCTCAGGCTCTGGGCGGACGCGCACGAGCCCGGAGCTGACACGCTGCAGGACAACACCCGGTTCAACGAAGCCATCGACCAAGCGGTTGCCGAGTCGGTCGAATTCTTTACCCTCGAGACCGAGCGCTGGCGCAACGTCTTCCTCGGCGTGCTGGGCCACGATCTCCGCGGCCCCCTCAATGCCATCTTGCTGACCTCACGGCTCCTCTCGGAGCTCAGCGGCGGGCCGCCGGTCAGCGAGGTGACCGCCCGGCTCATCCGGGGCGGGGAGCGCATGAGGGAGCTGCTTGACGACCTGCTCGACTACAGCCGTGCCGGGCTGGACCTGGGCATTCCGATCGCACCGGCGAGCATGGACCTCGCCGTCGCGTGCCAGGAGGAGATCGAGCTTCAGCGAGCCGCGTGGCCTGAGAACACGATCGAGCTCAGCATCAAGGGTCCCACCCACGGTGTGTGGGACGCTTCCCGGCTCAGGCAGGTGCTTGGCAATCTCATCGCCAACGCGGCCAAGTATGGTGACCCCGGCACGCCTGTCGCGGTACGGCTGGCAGGCGACGACACGGAGGTGGTGCTGTCTGTCGAGAATACCGGGCGGGCGATTGCTGCGGACGCATGCAGTTGCTTTTCGAGCCCCTGCGCCGCGGTGCTCACGCGGATACGCAGACCGAGCGGACGAGCCTGGGTCTGGGACTCTTCATCGTCCGTCAGATCGTGCAGGCCCACGGGGGCGTGGTGTCGCTCTCTTCGGGTGATCCGAAGACGGTGTTCAGGGTCGCCCTCCCGCGAACACCCCGGTGTGATCCCGTCGGTGGCGGCCGCGGCTAAGTTCCCGTCGCCACGGCGAGCGCGCCGGAGGGCGTACTTGCCACTTTCCTCCTGAATAGACCAGGGCAGCTCCAGAGAAAACGCGCGGCGGGCGCAGGGGCCGCGTGCCGCATGTCTTTTTCAGTCGTCTTTCCCGCCCGTCTACGGACGGGCAATCGGGCGGCGTGCATTGAGAGCCCCGGCCAGTGCTTCAGCATCCTGCTGGTTGAGGACGCTTGCCGAGCGGCCGCCGGCCTTGAAGGCGTCGAAACGAGCAGAATCGCCGCGGCTTTGACGACGCACGGTGTACACGCCGCTCTCCTCCACGGCTTGCCACGGGCGGTCAGGCTCGCCTAGCCCAATCAGGTTAACGACCCGGCCGCTCGGTAGCTGAAAGCGCTTCAGTAGCGTCGTGGTGCATGGCAGGCCAACACCTGCCACGTTCGCACGATCGCGTGCGCCCCCACTCTCCGTGGACAACGCCTGCGCGATGGGTTGCGGCGTTGTCGCCGCCGCGCAGATCGTCGCTTCATCTCTCACTGCGGTGATGCTGATCTGCTGACGACTTCCGGCGGTTGTCCGTGTGTTGGGAGCCACCCCTGGTACCGCCCGGCCCTCAGATACGACCGTCCAGCCCGCACGAACGCGCGCGGGGTCCTCGTCCCAACACAGCTCGGTGCTGCAACGCTGACACCCGTAGAACCAAAGCCAGCCCGCCCTGGGAGGGGATCGACGGCGGCGGCGGTACAGCAGCGCCAGGTCTCGATGCGGCTTGACGCCTGGAAGCGCCTCCACCAACGTCGTGCATGCTTGGCACAGACCCATGGGCTAGTTCAAGGGTCTGCGAAACGGGGAAGGGGTCCTCTGTGGCTTTTGTGCGATGGTCCTATTGCTTCGCCTTCTTCAGCTCGGCCTCGACCTTGCCACGCGCGTTGCCTGCCTTCTTGACCGCCGCACGGACCTCAGTCGGCTTGGAGCCGGTCTTCTCGGCCTCGTAACTGACCTCGTGCTTTTGGCCACCGGCAACCTTGCCGCGATCCTGCGAACGGCCGCGATCCGACTTCTCAGCCATCTCAGCTCCTCTGTTGGTAGCAGGCCCGATGGTGAGGTCCAAGGGACCCGGATGCTGTCGGAGGTCGCCGATTCGCCACGTCGGCACGAGCCCATTTCTCCCGGGCCACGCGGGATCACCGGACGCCTACATTGGATCGTCGCGGACGTTCGTCTCGCCTGCGATCTTGGTCGCAGTCCGACAGGGCCGACTTTCCACGGGCCAATTCCGGGCCGCCGCAAGTTCGTACGCTGCCGGCTTAAGCACGTACAGGCTTACGCGGGAATCCACGCACTTGAAAAAGCGCGCCCCTGCCGGCATCTCGGCGAGCGAAATCTCGGGACGGTTGAGGACGACCAGGCCAGCCTCTGTGCTCCGATCTAGGGCGTGCTTGACGAGTAGTTCGATGGGATCATAGAGGGAGGTCATGAAGAAGCCTGGACCGGCATGTCCACGAGAGTTGCGGCAAGCAAAATGCCTGACACCTCTTTATCCCTCCTCCTGTACGTGAGCCGGTTGGCGGCCGGTGCTCCGACCGGCGCGGCCCTGGACATCGCGCGGGAGTCGAGGGTGAACAACAGCCGGGATCAGATCACCGGGGTTCTGACGTTCGACGGGACGAACTTCGCACAGTGGGTGGAGGGCCCCTCCGGCGCGATCACAGACCTGTACGCCCGGCTCAGCACCGACACCCGGCACTCGGATCTCGACGTCATCCACTGGGATGCCGTTGCCTCACGCCGCTACCCGGGCTGGAAACTCGGCTTCCTGCGCCTCGACCTGGCCGAGTTTGGGATCGCGTCGCTGCGCGGGCAGCGCGGCACGAAAGGGCTTGAGGCGTTCACTTTCATCGTCCCTGCCCTGGACATTGAACCGGTCGCCACCCTCGACGCTCCGGAACCTGCCGCCTGAGCAGCAGCGCGCATGACCGGTTACGGTGTCTGATGGTCTTTTCTGGCGAGCCCACCTCGCGCGAGCTGATCGCGAGCACTCGGCGCGTCCTTGCAGACACCAGAGATCAGGTCGCAAGCCTCCGCCGTCAAATCAACAGGACGAAGGCGAGCGTGGAGACGGCGCTCGAGGGCCTCCGCGAGAGCGAAGCTGCGTTAGCGAGGCTGCGGAAGCACAACCGGGGGCAGCTCTGGATGGATTGCTACCGTCCGCCTGAACACAATGACTGCAAGGGCCCGCAGGTCAGGTCGGATCGTTCGCGGATTCAGTAAGCGAGGCGGCACTCGCATAGCGGCGCATTCGGCCTTCAACTTCGGCGGTTCGCTCACATGCAGCGTGCCATGCGTCCACCTCTTCTCGCGTCGGCCGCAAAAAGCCGGCGAATCGGGCAGTGATCGCCATGCAGGCGCTGTCCTCTTCCAGTCGGACGGCAGCGTGTTGACGACATAGCTCTTCCCAGCCGCGAAGCTTTTCCATGTCGACTCCCAGCCCCTGTCTTCTGCAGGTGGCGGGGCGAGATTACCCGTGCCCGGTCGATAGCGCACCGGAGCCTACGCTGCTGTACGGATATACAGTATCTTATGGATGGCGTCGAACTGGAGCTTGTCTGTCCCTGCGGCTTCGAGAACTTCGAGCGCGTCATAGTCCAGCGGCTGCCGCATGCACCGATCGTCACGGACTTCGTGGCGTGCGTCGGCTGCCGGGCGATGTACTTCGCGCCCGTGAGGCGCCTGGACTCCGAGCCGCGCATGCGGGGCGACAACATGGGCGCGATCGGCGGCCCTCAGCTCGGACCCGACAGCGCGGAAGCACTCAAACGAGACGCCGCAGACGCAGCCAAGGACTACCTCAAGCCGGGGCGCTCGAACAGACGGTGATTCGACATGCTCGAGGTCGCAGCCGCTAATTCGCTTTAAGAGGGGTTCTATGAGGGGTTGGCGGAAAAATCGCCGACCGCTCATAGGCGAGTTGGCGGAGAGGGCGGGATTCGAACCCGCGGGGGGTTATTAGCCCCCACACGCTTTCCAGGCGTGCGACTTAAACCGCTCATCCACCTCTCCGGGGCGGCGATCTTAGCCGAGCGGGGTCACGCGCCGGGCCGCACGGCCGGGCTCTTCATCAGGGCCATGGCGGAGCCGATGAGGCCGGACACCTCCGTCATGTTGCCCGGCATGATCATGGTGTTGTTCTTCTGCGCCAACTGGGCGAACGCATCCACCGCCTTCTCCGCCACCTTCAATTGCACGGCCTGCTCGCCACCGGGCGAGCGGATGGCCTCGGCGACCTTGCGGATGGCCTCGGCGGTGGCGTCGGCCACGGTGATGATGGCCGAGGCCTCGCCCTGCGCCTGGTTGATTTCCGCCTGCCGCTGGCCCTCGGAGCGGGCGATGAAGGCCTCCCGCTCGCCGGTGGCGATGTTGATCTGCTCCTGCTTGCGTCCCTCGGACGCGGCGATGAGCGCGCGCTTCTCGCGCTCGGCCGTGATCTGCGCCTGCATGGCCCGCAGGATCTCGGCCGGC
>JAESGR010000187.1_pt1 | contig 90081 bp, 78 predicted proteins | sample 9269771 | NCBI WGS metagenome assembly JAESGR01 (sample SAMN15739572, study PRJNA653492) | algae metagenome | isolation source: Chroococcus sp. CMT-3BRIN-NPC107 and co-occurring heterotrophs from well... | place: USA: Clark Mountains Wilderness, California | collected 2010-04-18 | reverse complement strand
GCCCGGGTGATCTGGGCGAGCCAGTAGGACGGCGCGATCATTCGGAAAAAGCGGCGGCCACCGATGGTCGGTGGCCGCCAATTCAGGCATCACAACGTGGGGGAACTCTGGACCGGCCGTACCTCGGGGGAGATCAACCGGCCCATGCCTGGACATTAACGCAGCAATGATGAATCAAACGTAAACGTGATGGGTTTTCCTGCCGACAATCGCTCTTCCGTTCCGCAACCCGGCCGGAAGCTGCTCAGGAGGCGGGAAGCCGAGAGGGGTGGGGACAATATGCGATCGAACAAGCTCGTGGCTGCAGCGGCCTTGGCCATGCTCGCCGGCAGCGGCGCCGCTGGGGCCCAGGCACTGACCGAACTGGGAGCGGGAGAGGGTGCGGTCGATATCGTCGCCTGGCCCGGCTATATCGAACGAGGCCAGACCGACCCGAACTATGACTGGGTCACCGACTTCGAGACGAAGACCGGCTGCAAGGTCACCGTCAAGACGGCAGGTACGTCGGACGAGATGGTGGCGCTCATGAACGAGGGCGGTTTCGATCTCGTCACGGCCTCCGGTGATGCCTCGCTGCGCCTCATCGCCAGCAAGCGCGTCCAGGAGATCAACACTGCCCTGATCCCCTCCTTCGCCACGGTCGACGAGCGCCTGCAGAAGGCGCCCTGGCACTATGTCGGCGACAAGCATTATGGCGTTCCCTACCAGTGGGGCGGCAATGTGCTGGCCTACAGCACCACGGTGTTCAAGGAGGCTCCCAAGTCCTGGAGCATCGTCTTCGAGAAGCAGGACCTCCCGGACGGCAAGAGCAACGAGCAGCGCGTGCAGGCCTTCGACGGTCCCATCTACATCGCGGATGCCGCGATGTACCTGATGGAGCACAAGCCGGAACTGGGCATCAAGGACCCCTACGAGCTCACCGAGGACCAGTACAAGGCGGCGCTGGAGCTTCTCCGCCAGCAGCGTCAGATCGTACACCGCTACTGGCATGATGCCTTCGTGCAGGTCGACGACTTCACCAATGAAGGCGTGGTGGCATCCAGCTCCTGGCCATTCCAGGTCAATCTCCTGAAGTCCAAGGGAGCGCCCATCGCCAGCACCATTCCGGAAGAGGGTGCCACGGGCTGGGCCGACACCACCATGATGCACGCGGAGGCTGCGCATCCGAACTGTGCCTACATGTGGATGGAGCACTCGCTGAGCCCGAAGGTGCAGGGCGATCTCGCCGCCTGGTTCGGCTCGGTTCCCTCCGTGCCGGCCGCCTGCGAGAACAATGCGCTGCTGGGTGCGGAGGGCTGCAAGACCAACGGCATCGAGAGCTTCGACAAGATCCATTTCTGGCGCACGCCCGTGGCCAAGTGCGAAACGCAGGAAGCCTGCGTGCCCTACTATCGCTGGGTGACCGACTACATCGCGATCCTCGGCGGCCGCTGAGCCTAGCAACTCCATGGCCGGCCGGTCCGGCCATAGGGCACCCTTACCGTTCTCGTCTCGTGAGATGGTCCCGGACGGCATGCGCTGCGGCCATCGGCGGTGTGTCATGACCGAAGCCGTGCGTTTCGAAGAGGTGGTTCGTAGCTTCGGCAGGGTGCGGGCGCTGGACGGCGTCTCCTTCTCGGTCGCCGACGGCGAGTTCTTCTCGATGCTGGGGCCATCCGGTTCCGGCAAGACCACCTGCCTGCGCCTCATCGCCGGCTTCGACCGCCCGACCTCGGGCGACGTGTTCATCGCGGGCAAGCGATGCGCCGACACGCCACCCTGGGAACGTGACGTCAACACGGTGTTCCAGGACTATGCGCTGTTCCCGCACATGACCGTGGTGGAGAACGTCACCTACGGACTGATGGTCCGCGGCGTCGATCAGCGTGCGCGGCTGGACAAGGCCGAGGCGATGCTGGCCTCGGTGGCCTTGGGCGGCTTCGGCGACCGGCGGCCGGCAGCCTTGTCAGGCGGCCAGCGGCAGCGCGTGGCGCTGGCGCGTGCCCTGGTCCTGGAACCGCGCGTGCTCCTGCTGGACGAGCCGCTGGGCGCCCTCGACCTCAAGCTCCGCCAGCAGATGCAGGGTGAGCTGAAGGCGCTGCAGCGCCGGGTCGGCATCACCTTCATCTACGTGACGCACGACCAGGGCGAGGCCCTGGCCATGTCGGACCGGATCGCCGTGTTCAGCCATGGCCGGATCGAGCAGATCGGCAGCCCGCGGGACATCTATGACCGGCCCCGCACCTCCTTCGTGGCGGACTTCGTGGGTGCCGCCAACGTGTTGCCCGGCAGCGTCCTGGGTAGCCGGCACCCGGTGGCCATCCGTCCGGAGCGACTGAGGCTGGGCGAAGGAGAACTCCAGTTCGACGCCACGGTCGCCGCCCGCCACTTCCTGGGAGCCGGCACGCGCCTCGAAGCGCAGCTTGCCGACGGCACGGCGATCGCGGCCCTGCTCGCCGAGACCGATCCTGAGCGCCTGCCAGCCGAAGGGGCTGTCATCCGGCTCGGGGCGGATCGCGCTTCCTTCCTGGAACTCGCCCATTGAGCGCCGTGGCCGGGGCGGGCCTGGGTGCCGCCATCGGCCGCAGCCTGTGGCGGCGCAGCGGGCTGGTGACCTTCTTGCTCCTGCTGCCCCCGATGCTCTGGCTGGGCGTCGTCTATACCGGGTCGCTGTTCGCCCTGCTCGCCCAGAGCCTCTTCGCCCTGGATGAGTTCTCGGGCGTGATCCTCTACGAACCGACCCTGTCGACGTGGCGGCAGTTCCTGAGCGAGCCCTCCAATCTCGACATCGTGCTCCGGACCCTGGTCATGGCGGCCTGTGTGACGATCGCCTGCGCCGTCGTCGCCTTCCCCATCGCCTACCTGATGGCCCGCTACGCCCAGGGCCGCTGGAAGGCGCTGCTCTACGTCCTGGTGATGCTGCCGCTCTGGTCGAGCTACCTGGTCAAGGTCTATGCCTGGAAGCTGATCCTGGCCAAGGAAGGTGCGATCACCTGGATCTTCGGCCAGATGGGCCTGCCATGGCTGCTCGACGGCATCCTGGCCATCCCGCTGATCGGCGGGCCGTCACTGTCGGTGAGCTATCTCGGCATGTTCCTGGTGTTCACCTATCTCTGGGTGCCGTTCATGATCCTGCCGGTGGAAGCGGCGCTGGAGCGGGTGCCGCGCCGCCTGCTGGAAGCTTCCGGCGATCTTGGCGCGCCGCCCGGCATGACCTTCCGCAAGATCATCCTGCCGCTCGCCTTCCCCGGCGTCGTGGCGGGCTCGATCTTCACCTTCTCGCTGACCATGGGCGACTACATCCTGCCCTACGTGATCGGTTCGTCGCGGCTGTTCATCGGGCAGGTCGTGTATCTGCAGCAGGGAACGGCCGGCAACGTGCCGCTGGCGGCTGCCTTCTCGGTAGTGCCGATCGTCGTCATGGCGATCTACCTGGCCGTGGCACGCCGCCTGGGTGCCTTCGATGCGCTATGAACGTGCCCCTGCCGGTCTGACCATCGCGGCTGTCCTGGGACTTCTGTTCCTCCACCTGCCGATGGCGTTCATTTTCCTCTACGCGCTCACGACGGAGGACAAGTCCTACCAGTTCCCGCCGCCCGGCCTGACCCTGCAGTGGTTCGCGGTCGCCTGGAGCCGCCAGGATGTCTGGGCGGCGCTGGGGCTGTCCGTCCGGGTCGCCGCCCTTGCCACGCTCGTCGCCATGATCCTCGGCACGCTGGCCGCCCTGGCCTTGGTGCGCGCCCGTTTCTTCGGCAAGGAGACGGTCACGCTTCTGCTGATCCTGCCGATCGCGCTGCCCGGCATCATCACCGGCATAGCACTCCGCTCCGCCTTCGGGATCATGGAGATCCCGTTCAGCTTCTGGACGATCGTGATCGGCCACGCGACCTTCTGCGTCGTGGTCGTCTACAACAACGCGATCGCCCGCCTGCGCCGGACATCCGGGTCCATCATCGAGGCCTCGTTCGACCTTGGGGCGGGACCCTGGCTGACCTTCCGCCATGTCGTCCTGCCGAACCTCGCCACGGCCCTTCTGGCAGGCGGCATGCTGGCCTTCGCGCTCAGCTTCGACGAGGTGATCGTCACGACCTTTACGGCGGGCCAGCAGACCACCTTGCCGATCTGGATGCTTTCGGAACTCGTCCGCCCGCGCCAGCGTCCGGTGACCAATGTCGTGGCGGTGTTCGTGTTCGTCTTGACCCTCGTGCCGATCCTGCTGGCCTACCGGTTGACGCGGGGCACCGACAGCGTGGCAGGATCAGGCAAATGAACGCCAACCGGGAGAGAACCATGCATACGGCGATGCTGATCGATGGCCAGTTCGTCACGGGCGAAGGTGACGCCTTGACCGTGTTCGACCCGCAGACCGGCGGCGTGCTGGTTGAGATCGCTGAGGCGTCGCCATCCCAGGTCGACCAGGCGGTACGGGCAGCCGGCCGGGCCTTTGGCGAATGGTCGCAGAACACGCCGGCGGAACGGTCCAGCCTGCTCTTCAAGCTCGCGGATGCCATCGAAAGCAGGGCCGACCATTTCGCCGGCCTGGAATCGCTGGATTGCGGCAAGCCGCTGGCCCGGGTTCAGGAAGACGAGATCCCGGCAATCGTCGACTGCTACCGCTTCTTCGCCGGCGCGGTCCGGCACCAGACCGGCCCCTTGGCAGGGGAGTATCTGAAGGGCTTCACCAGCATGGTCCGCCGCGATCCGGTCGGGGTGGTCGGGTCGATCGCTCCCTGGAACTACCCGCTGATGATGGGCGCCTGGAAGCTGGCGCCAGCGCTCGCTGCGGGCAACACGATCATCCTCAAGCCGTCCGAGATGACGCCGCTCACGACGCTGGCGCTGGGCGAGCTCCTGGCCGAGATCTTCCCGCCGGGCGTGGTGAACATCGTCCACGGCAAAGGACCCTCGGTCGGCCACGCGCTGATCGACCATCCGGGCGTGCGCATGCTGTCGCTGACAGGATCGATCGCGACCGGCGGCAAGGTACTGGAAGCCGCGTCCAAGACGATGAAACGCACCCACCTGGAGCTCGGTGGCAAGGCGCCGGTAATCGTGTTCGACGATGCCGACCTGGAAGCGGTCGTGAACGGGATCAAGGTGTTCGGCTACTACAATGCAGGGCAGGACTGCACCGCGGCCTGCCGCGTCTATGCAGGGCCGAAGATCCACGACAAGCTGGTGGCCGATCTCGCCTCGGCAGCCGCCTCGATCAACTATGGTGACAGGAATGATTCCTCGGCGGAGATCGGCCCGCTCGTCTCGAACGAGCATCGGCAGCGCGTCGCGGGCTTCGTGGAACGGGCGCTCGGCACCGGCCACATGGAAGCGGTGGCCGGGGGGAAGAACAAGGGCGGAGCCGGCTACTTCTTCGAGCCCACCGTCATCGCGGGGGCCCGGCAGGATGACGAGATCGTCCGCAAGGAGTTGTTTGGTCCCGTCGTCTCGGTGACTCGGTTCAGCGATGCCGACGAAGCCGTGGCCTGGGCGAACGACAGCGAGTACGGGCTCGCATCGTCGGTCTGGACCCGTGACGTGGGCAAGGCCATGAAGGTGGCGAGCCGGCTCCAGTATGGGTGCACCTGGATCAACACCCACTTCATGCTCTGCTCGGAAATGCCACATGGCGGCTTCAAGCAGTCCGGCTACGGCAAGGACCTGTCCGCCTACGCCCTGGAAGACTATACGGTGCCGCGCCATGTGATGATCGCGCACGACTGAGGCTATCTGGTTCTTTTCATGTCGAATCTACTCCCCCGGCTGTTCTGGAGCAGGCTCGGCATGGCGTCATGTCTGTCCGATAGAATCAATTTTGCTCTTATTTTGTCCAGTTGGCTCGCAACCTCCTCCTGCATCAGGATCTGAAGCTTTTGTTATCCTGTCGATCGTCATTGGCTTGATGCGCAGCTGAGACGATAGTCATGCGGACGGATGGCAATGACTTGGGTATGCCATTGTCCCAAGACGCGGTACAGGACCAAGCGGGGATGACTAGCGACCGTAGCCGGGATCCTGCCTGGGCCGTCGCCGATGCGCGGCGCGAGATGTCGTGCCGCTTTGATCCGGAGCTGCGCCTGCTGTGGGCGGACCGGCACTGCGCCAGCGTCGATGGCGATGACATGATCGGCCTGTGCTTTCCAGAGATGCTGCCGCCTGCTGATCGGGCGGCGAACGAGGCCGCCATCCGCGCAATCGTGCCCGATCATCCGCGTACCACGACGCGCCATCGCTTCACCGCCCGGGACGGCCGGGTGACGTGGCAGGAATGGACGATCCATGGCGTGTTCGACGCCTTGGGTAACATCGTGGAGTATCATGCGCTCGGTCGGGACGTGACGAGCGAGATGGACGACGAGGAGCGCAGGCTGGCTGCCGAGATCAGGCTGCGCCGGGCGATCGCCGCAACGGGCCTCGGAACCTGGGAACACACGCTTTCCACGAAGATCGACTGCTTCGACGCGCGCGCGCTTGAGATCCTCGGCTTTCATGCCGGCGGATCGTCCGGGCATATTCCGGCATGGACGGAGCGGGTCCACCCGGGCGACCTCGACCGTGTCGTTGCACAGTGGGAAAAGGCTGCGGCCGGCGAGGGCCACTGGGACTGCGAGTATCGCGTACGCACCGAGAGCGGAGCCTGGGTCTGGATCCACTCGATCGCCATCGACCGCAGCGGCGGCAAGATCGTCGGGATCCTGTCCGACATCAGCGACCGAAAGCGAGCTGAGGAGCGCTTGCGCGAAAGCGAGCGCCGTCTCCAGTTCGCCCTCGAAGCAGCGGACGAGGGCTTGTGGGACTTCGACGTACGGTCCGGCGGCATGGAGTTGAGCGACCGGTCGCCGACCTGCTGGGTCTCGGCGGCTCCTGGCCTACCGATGGCTGGCTCTCCATGGTGCACGAGGGCGATCAGGCTGCGGTCGACGAGGTGATGGATGCCCTGATCGAGGGGCGCGAGAGCCAGTATGCAATCGAGCACCGCATCCGCAACGGCCATGGCGAGGTGGTGTGGGTTCACAACCGCGCCAGTGCCTTGGAACGCGACGCGTCAGGCCGGGCCGTTCGTCTGGTCGGTCTTCTGGGCGATGTGACCGACCGGCGCCGCACCATGCTGCAATTCGAGTATCTGGCCCATCACGACACGTTGACCGGGTTGCTCAATCGAACGGCTTTCTGGGACGCCGTCCGTGGAGCGCTGCTGACGGAGCAGCCTGCGGCCCTGGTCCTGGTGGACCTCGACGAGTTCAAGCCGGTCAACGACGACCATGGCCACGACATCGGCGACCGGTTGCTCATGGAGGTGGCGGCGCGGTTGCACGGTGTGCTGAGGCGCAGCGACACGATCGCTCGCCTGGGCGGCGACGAGTTCGCCATCCTGTGTCCGAACTTCCAGGGCGGGCGTGACGAGCGGATCGTGACGAGGATCCTGGCGACGCTGGCCGAACCGTTCGCGATCGAAGATCGGATCATCACGATCAGTGGAAGCGCCGGCGTCGCGATCGCCTCCGGTACCGACCAGCCTGACCAACTCTACGCTCGCGCTGATGCGGCCCTTTATTCGGCCAAGCGTGCCGGCCGCAACTGCTACGCCATTGCCGACCCCTAGCTAGGTCGAGCCGCCCGCCCTTCGAGCCGCAGCCAACGCGTCGAGTGAGCCTGCCTCTGGCCGGTCCCGTTCCTCATGGATGCATAGCAGGGCCACCAGCGTGAGCAGTGCCGAGCCGGTCAGGTAGTAGCCGACATAAGGCAGGCCGAAACTGGTGGCGAGCCAGGTGGCGGCATAAGGTGCCAGGGAGGCGCCGACGATGCCCGACAGATTGAAAGCCATCGACGCGCCGGTATAGCGCACCGAGGTCGGAAACGGATCCGCCAGGGCAGCCCCGAGTGGGCCGTAGGTGAATCCCATCAAGGCCAAGCCTATCGCACAGAACAGGATCGCTCCCGCAGGGTCGCCCGGCTGGAACAGCGACGCGAGCAGAAGGCCGAACAGGCCGATGGCCAGCGTCGTAAGAATCAGGATGAGCCGGCGGCCATACCTGTCGGCAAGCAGGGCGGCGAGTGGGATGGTGGCACCGAAGAATACGACGCCGATCATCTGGTAGATGAGGAACTCAATGCGCGTGTAACCTAGGGCGGTGGTGGCCCAACTCAGCGAGAACACGGTCATCAGGTAGAACAGCACGAAGGTGGCCAGCGCGGCGAACGTCCCGATCAGCACGCTCAGCTTGTGCTCGCGGAAGATCGTGACGATCGGCACCGATACCCGCTCCTCCCGCTCGATCGCCTTTTGGAAGGCCGGCGTCTCGCTGATCTTGAGGCGGATATAGAGGCCGATGATCACCAGGCACGCACTGAGCAGGAAGGGCAGGCGCCAGCCCCAAGTGAAGAAGGTGGTGTCCTCCATCGTCTCGCTGAGGAGAAGGAACAGGCCGGCCGACAGCAGGAAGCCGATGGGTGCGCCCAACTGCGGAAACATGCCGTACCAGGTACGTCGGCCCGGCGGGGCGTTCTCGGTCGCGAGCAGGACCGCTCCACCCCATTCGCCGCCCAGGCCGATCCCCTGGCCCAGCCGGCAGAGGGCCAGCAGCAATGGAGCAGCGACGCCGATGCTCTCGTAGGTGGGCAGCAGGCCGATCAGCACCGTGGAGATCCCCATCGTGAGGAGGGCTGCCACGAGCGTCGCCTTGCGGCCGATGCGGTCGCCGAAATGGCCGAACAGCGCGGCCCCGACCGGCCTTGCAAAGAAGGCGATCGCGAACGTCGCGAACGATTGGAGCATGGCCGACGCCGGGTCGCTGTTCGGGAAGAACAGATGCGGGAACACAAGAACCGCTGCCGTAGCGTAGATGTAGAAGTCGAAGAACTCGATCGTGGTGCCGGCCAGGCTCGCCATCAGGACGCGGCGGGGCGAGTTGAGGGCAGGCCTTGTAGGTGTCGTCATTGATCTTTCCGAGCCGGTGCTCGCGCCTAGCCGCTCCGGGCCGTGAGGGAGGGAAGGTGAAGGTCGTACGGTGCCTGGGACCTGTCGGTCGGTCCTAGCCGCGCAACTCCGCCAGATGCCGCTGCAAGGCCGGGAGGTCGAGCACGATCAGGCATGAACGGTTGCGCTCGATCAGCCGCCGCCGTTTCAGATCGTTGATCACCCGGTTGACCGCTTCGCGCTGGGTATCCAGGCGCGCCGCGAGATCCTCGTCGGTCGGTGCAGGGCAGATCGAGGCACGCGCGCCCCCGGCCGAACCCAGCTTGGCTTCGGCCAGGCGCACCAGTTCCGCCACGATCCGCACACCGGCACGGGTACTGTAATCGGCGATCCGTTCGCTCAAGGCACGCACCAGCCCGGCCATGGACCTGAGTACAGCGGCGGCGACGTCCGGGTGACTGGCAAGGACCCGCCGGAAGTCCGCCGACGGGATCCGGAAGAGCCGGGTCGTGGTCAGCGCCCGCGCCGTCGCGGAACGGCCAAGGCCGTCGAGGGCGGCAAGTTCGCCGAAGCAGTCTCCGGTGGCATATTCGCGAAAGCCGATGTCGCGGCCGTTGGCGCCCGTGCTGCAGATCATGATCCGCCCGCTCAGGATGACGTAGACGTCGTCGTTCTGGTCGCCCGTGCGAAACAGGTTCTTCGATTTGGCGATTTCGATCTCGCGGCCGATCGACATGATTTCCTGCAGTGCCTGCGGATCCAGCGAACGGAACCAGAGGCAGTTGGCGAGGATGCGGCTCAGATCGTTGCGGCGGTTCCTGAACCCGTGCTGGGGCAATGCTGCGTAGCGCGGCGGCCGCATCACCGATGGCATGCGGCCCGAAGAAGGAACCATGGTCTCCCCGGTGATGGACGAGTGGTCGTCATCGAGGTTCGTCTCCGGAGTATGGCCATGTTGTTCAGTGGCGGTTGCCATGATCGCGTCCATATCGAAGCGGAGGAGCGAGAATCAGCTTTGCTCCTCAGTACAGGAAGCAGGTGAGTAGGTCAGACGATGATTTGTCAAGAGTTGGGATAGACGGGTCATCTCTGAAGATAATTGCCATTGACGACTGTAGTATATCTAATCTCATGACCCTTTCCATGACAGGTTCATCAACGCTGCTGGCGCGGCCGCGGATCGATGTGGTACCGTATCCGTGCGCTTTTTCGCCCCACGCACTACCGGACCTGATGTGATGAAAGTCACTGCTCTGCGCCTCCGCACGAGTAGAATGTTTTCCATGCCTCCCCTCGAACGCGCTTCGAGGTCCGGCCGCCGGGCCCTTCCTTCCCCCGATCGCCCGGCGGCCGCCTTTTTCCCGTCGGCGGGGCACTGCCGACCGTCTTGACGGGGCGAGCCTCTCCTAGCCACGATCTGCCAGCCGCGCGCAAAGCCTTTGCCCGATGCGCGCCTGTTGGGGACCGATTTCATGGCGTCGACCGACGCACTGTTCCAGCCATTGACGATCCGGACCTGCACCATCCGCAACCGGGTGATGAGCACTTCCCACGCCCCGTCCTACGGCAAGGACGGCATGCCTCAGCTCCGCTATCAGCTCTACCATGCCGAAAAGGCCAAGGGCGGGATCGGTCTCACCTCGGTGGGTGGATCGTCCTCGGTGTCGCCCGATAGTCCGGCGGCCTTGTGGAACCAGCTCGATATCGGCAGCGACAAGGTGATCCCGTTCCTGCAGGAGTTCAGCGGGCGGGTGCACGGGTTCGGCGCCAAGATCTTCTGCCAGATCACCCATATGGGTCGCCGCACCCGCTGGGACGCCGAGAACTGGATGCCGACCATTTCCTCCTCGGCGGTCCGCGAGCCGTCCCACCGCTCCTTTCCCAAGGAGATGGAGGACTGGGACATCCGGCGGGTCCAGCAGGACTATGCGGCTGCCGCCAAGCGTCTGATGGAAGGCGGCTTCGACGGCGTGGAAATCCTGATCGACAGCCATCTGCCCGGCCAGTTCTGGTCGCCGGTCGTGAACCGCCGCACCGACGGCTATGGCGGTACCACCGAGAACCGCAGCCGGTTCACGCTGGAACTGTTCGAGCAGGTGCGCCGCGCCATCGGCGACGCGATGGTCTTCGGCATGCGCTTTTCGGGCGACGAGATGCTGGAGGACGGCATCGGCCCCGAGGAGGCCATTGCGCTGGCCAAGGCGCATGTCGACCAGGGCTGCATCGACTACCTGAACATCAACTGCGGCAACGTCTACACCGAGCGGGCGCTGGCGCATCTCATCCCGAACATGTCGATGCCGGTCGCCCCCTACCTTTATCTGGCCAGCCAGATCCGCCGCGAAATCGGTACCGTGCCGATCTTCCATGCCGGCCGCATCCCGGACGTCGCGACAGCCGCGCGCGCCGTGGAGGAGGGGCATGTCGACATGGTCGCGATGACCCGCGCCCACATCGCCGACCCGCACATCGTCAACAAGCTCCGCGAGGGCCGCGCCGACGAGATCCGGCAGTGCATCGGCGCCGGCTACTGCATCGACCGGATCTATACCGGCGGCGACGCCATCTGCATTCAGAACCCGGCGACCGGACGGGAGGCGACCCTGCCGCACGTCGTGCCCAAAGGGCAGGGCGGCAAGACGGTGGTGGTGGTCGGCGGCGGTCCGGCCGGCCTGGAAGCCGCCCGCGTCTCGGCCGAGCGCGGCCACCGCGTGGTCCTGTTCGAGAAGGCGGCCGCCCTGGGCGGCCAGATCGCCATCGCCGGCAAGGCCGACTGGCGCGAAGGCCTGAACGGCATCACCCGCTGGCTGCAGGGCCAGGTCCGCCGCTTGAACGTCGACGTCCGCCTGTCCACTGGGGCGACGCCCGAACGCATCCAGGCCGAGCAGCCGGACCTGGTCGTGATCGCCACCGGCGGCCATCCCAACCTCCATGAGGTCAAGGCGGCGCCGGGCCACGTGGTCAGCACCTGGGACATCCTGAACGGCAAGGTGGCACCGGGCGAGAATGTCCTCCTGTTCGACGATCATGCCGACCACCACGGCCCGTCGGTCGCCACCTTCATGGCCAAGCGCGGCAGCAAGGTCGAGGTCGTGACGCCCGAGCGCAAGCTGCTGGTGGAGGTCGGCATGACCAACTTCCCGCACTATCTGCGCGACCTCTACAAGCACAAGGCGGTGATCACGCCGGATACCCGCCTCACCGAGGTCTACCAGGAAGGCAACAAGCTCATCGCCGTGCTCCTGAACGAGTATTCGGACGAGGAAGAGGAGCGGCTCGTCGACCAGGTGGTCATCGAGCACGGGACGCTGCCGAACGACGAGCTTTACTTCAAGCTCAAGCCCATCAGCCGGAATCTCGGCGAGATCGATGTCCATAAGCTGCGCGACCGTGAACCCCAGGACATCGTCAACAACCCCGATGGAAACTTCATGCTGTTCCGTGTCGGTGACGCCGTTGCCTGCCGCAACATCCACGCCGCGCTGTACGACTCCCTGCGCCTGTGCATGACCTTCTGATGTCCAGCACGATCGTCGTCGTGATCCTGGCCGGCGCGATCGCGTGGGCAACCCTCGGAGTCCTGCAGCGCGCCGGCCGCTGGCGCGCCGGTGGACCGGCCAGGGTCGACTGGGTCCAGGGCCTCCTGGCCCTGCCGCGGCGCTACCTCGTCAACGTCCATGACGTCGTCGCCCGCGATCGCTATGCCTCCACCATGCACGTGATGGCGGCCGGCGGTTTCGTCGGCGCCCTGCTGCTGGTCTTCCTCGTCCATGTGCTGCGCGTGGGCGGCCCCTACCTGGCCTGGCCGCTGCTGCTGGTCTGCCTGGTGACGCTGCTGGGCGTGGAACGGGTCGTGCGCCGCCGGGTCGATCGGCCGCCACGCCTGTCCGGCGGCCGCTGGAATCGGTTCGGCTGGGCGATTGGCGGGTTCGTGCTGGGCCTGGCCTGGTTTACGGCACCGGCCGCCGGCCTGATCGAGGAGCCCGGCCTGCTCCATCCGGCCAGCCTCGCCTTGACCGTCCTCATGGCGTGGTCCGCCTTCGAGCTGGCCGACGGCCTTTCGTCCGGGCCGATGCGCCACGCCCTGGCCGGCGCCCTCAACCTCGTCACCCATCCGCGACCGCCGCGCTTCTCCAGCAGGATGCCGGTCGTGGGGCTGCACCCGATCGACCTGGACGCACCGAAGCTTGGGGTCGAGATTCCCCGGGATTTCGGCTGGAACCGCCTCCTGATGGCTGATGCCTGCGTCGCCTGCGGCCGCTGCGAGGAGCAGTGCCCGGCCTTCGCCGCGGGCCAGCCGCTCGATCCGAAATTCGTCATCCGCGCCATCGCGATGAGCCAGGCCGCCGACCATACCGACGACCACGACTATCACGGTCGCCGCTGGCCGGGCATGGAAGACCGTGTCGGGCAGGGTGGCGCTGGCGTGCCGCTCGTATCGGCAACCGGCATGATCCCGCCCGAGGCTCTCTGGGCCTGCACGACCTGCCGGGCCTGCGTGGAAGCCTGCCCGATGATGATCGAGCATCTCGATGCCATCATCGACCTGCGCCGCTTCCAGACCCTCGAGCTCGGCGCGGTGCCGGGCAAGGCGCCCATCGCGCTGGCTGAGCTCGCCGCCACGGACAATATCCACGGCCGGGCGCTGGACCGCCGGATGGACGCGTTCGTCGACCTGGACCTGCCGCGCCTGCGGGATGTCGGCAGCACCGATCTGCTCCTCTGGCTGGGCGACGGCGCGTTCGATCCGAGGGGACAGCGTGCCATCCGGGCCTTCGTGCAGGTCGCCCGCCGGGCCGGGCTGGACCTGGCCGTGCTGGGCGACGAGGAACTGGACACCGGCGACCTGGCCCGCCGCCTCGGCGATGAGGCGCAGTTCCAGCGCCTGGCCAAGGCCAACATCGCCACGCTCGCCCGCTACCGCTTCAACCGGATCGTGACCACCGACCCCCACGTGCTGAACTCCCTGCGCAACGACTACCCGGAGATGGGCGGCCGCTACACGGTGGTCCACCATACCGCGCTGCTGCTGGAACTGCTCGAGTCGGGTCGGCTGCAGACATCCGCCGAGGTCACTCTCGAACCTGTCGCCTATCACGATCCCTGCTATCTCGGCCGATGGAACGGCGAGTTCGACGCGCCGCGCCGCCTGCTCGACCTGATGGGCGTCCATCGCGTTGAGATGGCACGCCACGGCAAGATGTCCCGCTGCTGCGGTGGCGGCGGAGGTGCGCCGCTGACCGACATCCCGGGTCCCCGCCGTATCCCCGACATGCGCATGAACGACGCGAAGGCTGTGGGTGCAGCCGGCGTCGTGGTGGCCTGCCCGACCTGCACGGTCATGCTTGAAGGCGTGACCGGCGAACGCCCGGCGGTGACCGAGATCGCCGAACTGGTGCTGGCCCGCCTCGTGGCGCCAGGCGTGAGGGCAGCCGCGTGAGCCGGGTGCGCCGTGATCCCCATGCCGAACGTGCCCGAGCCGGCCGTGGTCCATCCGGCCGGGTCCGCATGGGAGTGGTCGCAGCGGGGCCGGCCCGCCCGCGCACGGACCCACACGCGCTGCGTGCGGGTGTCCTGGCACCGAGTGGCCGGCTGCGGGTCGACCCCCATGGCGGCGACCTCGTCCAACATGCCGGCGTGCTGGTCGAGCAGGGACCGGAGCAGCCGATCCTGGTCGCCGACCCGGCCTGCCTGATCCTGGCCGTGCTCGACCTGCCCGATGGCCGGCTGGAGCGGATCGATCGTGGCCTCCTGTCCGCGGCGCGCGATCTGGCTGACCAGCTCGATGGCGCTGTCGTGGCCCTGACGCTGCGCGGTCGCCACGACCTGAGCAGGCTGGGCGCGGACCGCCATATCGCGCTCGACCTCCCGGATAGCTGGGATCCGGACGCGGAACTGTCCGCCATCGCGGCAGCCCTCGACACGCTGTCGCCGCGGCACGTCCTGTTCGCCGAGACGCCGCTGCTGGGGGCGGATCGCGCACGCCGGCTCGCCATCCGGACCGGCCTCGGTTCTGCATTTGCCGTTCATCGGCTGCAGCCTTCCGAGATCCGGGCTCGTGGCGCAGGAACGGACCTGGTCGGCCTGCCGCCGCCCATCATGACGCTGCACGAGGTGCTCCTGGCCGACATGCCCGAGCCCAGCTTGCGGGAAGCCAGGCCGGTCGAGCTGACGATAGGTCCAGCACCGGCAGCCATCGAGGACCTGGGCGAGATGCCCGTCGACCTCACCGGCGCGCCACTGACCGAGGCCGACATGATCGCCAGTGCCGGCGACGGCGTCACCGACTGGTCTGCTTTCCACGAGCTCGCCCAGATCCTGAACGCGACGGTCGGCGGCTCGCGGATCGTCTGCGACCGCGGGCTGCTGCCGCGCGACCGGCAGGTCGGCGCATCCGGCACGCTCGTGGCACCGAAGGCCTATCTGGCGATGGGGATCAGCGGGGCTGCCCAGCATCTGCAGGGCATCGAGCGTTGCCAGCGCGTGGTCGCGGTCAATACCGACCTCCACGCCAAGATGATCGAGCGGGCCGACCTCGCCATCGTCGCCGACGCGCAAGCCGTCATGCCCGCCCTGGCTTCCCTCCTGCGCGAGCGCGACCGTGGCTGATGTCGCCGTCCTCCTTTCCGCCGGCCGCCATCCAGCCACCGGCCGCCTCCGCCCCGCCGATCGGGACAGCCGCGCCCTGGCCCTCGCGGGCAGCCTGCTGGCCGCCGGTCACTCGGTCACGGCAGTGCATGCCGGTCCTGAGGACGAGCCATTGCGACACTATGGCGGGTTCGGCATCGGGGATCTCGTCCGCCTGGCGGTGCAAGAAGAGGCCGACGCGCTGCCGGCGCTGGCCGGCTGGCTGGCAAGGCATCGACCTGCCCTGGTCCTGGCCGGCGCTCAGGCAGAGCGCGGTGCCGGCAGCGGCCTTCTGCCCTATGCGCTGGCCGGCAGCCTGGGCGGCACCTGTGTTCCCGAGGTCGTGGCCATCGAGGATCTTGGCGACCGCGTCACCCTGATTCAGGCCCAGGCCGGCGGCAGGCGCCGACGCTTGGCCGCCACCTTGCCGACTGTGGTCATTGCCGCTCATGCAGCGCCGCTGCCGGCAGGCTGGGCCTATGGCCGCGCCGTCCGCGCCAGATTGGCGGTGGAGCCCGTGGCGGAGCAGGTACCTGCCGCGAGTTCTCTTCGCGCCGAACCGGCACGGCCGCTGGCCCGGCCGGTCAGGAAGATCCGCGGCGGGGCTGCGGCGCGCATGGCGGCCGCCACCTCGTTCACGGTCGGCAAGGGCAGGCTGATGGTCCAGCCGACGCCGCGCGAAGCGGCGGAAGCGATCGCCGACTATCTGGCTGGCGAGGGTCTACTGCAACGCTGAGCCGTGCCTGGCCGTGATCCGCCAGATCACGTTCCCCACATCGTCTGCCACCAGCAGGGCGCCTTTCGTGTCGACGGCGACGCCGACCGGCCGGCCGAGTGCGTCGCCGTTCTCGTTGAGAAAGCCGGTCAGGAAGTCCTCGGCCTTGCCGGATGGCTTGCCGTCGGCGAACGGCACGAACACGACCTTGTAGCCGCTCGGCACCGAACGGTTCCAGGAGCCGTGCTGGCCGATGAAGGCGCCGTTGCGGTAGCGCGCCGGGAAGGCATCGGCCTCGTAGAAGGCCAGGCCCAGCGATGCCGTATGCGCCCCCAGCGCATAGTCGGGCACGATCGCCTTTGCCACCAGGTCCGGTCGCGGCGGCTCGACCCGCACGTCGACATGCTGTCCATACCAGCTATACGGCCAGCCATAGAACCCGCCGTCCCGCACCGAGGTCATGTAGTCCGGCACCAGGTCGTCGCCGATCTCGTCGCGCTCGTTCACGGTCGTCCAGAGCGCCTTCGACTGCGGCTGCCAGGCCAACCCGTTCGGGTTGCGCAGCCCGCTCGCGAACAGGCGGGACTGGCCGGTCTCCAGGTCCACCTCAAGAATTGCCGCCCGGTTCTCCTCGTTCTGCATGCCGTTCTCGCCGACATTGCTGTTCGAGCCGACGGTTGCGTACAGCTTGCTGCCGTCCTTGCTGGCGATGATGTTCTTGGTCCAGTGGTGGTTGATCGGGCCGCCCGGCAGGTCGGTCACCTTCGTGCCCTGCCCGGCAATGCTCGTCGCGCCTTCCCGGTAGGGAAACCGCAGGATCGCATCAGCATTGGCGACATAGAAATCGCTGCCGATCAGCTCCATGCCGAACGGCGAGAACAGGTTCTCCAGGAACGGCGTGCGCGTTTCCGGCCTGCCGTCGCCGTCGGCATCGCGCAGGAGCGTGATCCGGTTGGCGCTGGGCGGGGCTGCGCCCGCCATCTTCTGTACCTGCTTTTGCACCCAGGCCCGCAAACCGCCCGAATCCTTGGGCGGTTTGTTGGTCTCGGCCACCAGCACGTCGCCATTCGGCAGCACATGGAGCCAGCGCGGGTGGTCGAGTTGGTCGGCGAACATCGCCACCTCGAACCCGTCCGCCGCCTTCGGCTTCTGCCCGGCCGGCCAGCCGATGGCCGGGGCGATATTGACCGTCGGGATGAGCGACGTGTCGGGCTCGGGCAGATGCGGGTTCGGGCCGTAGCCGGCCTCGGCCGGGAGCGGTTCCGCCCCGCAGGCGGATACGACGCACAGACAGGCGAGCCCGAGAGATGCAAAGAGGAAGTTCACTCGAGTCATCGGGCCTCCGCCTGCCCGGCAACGCAGTCGTCCAGCTGGGCAACACGGCCTGCCCCCCTGCGTTCCGGGGGCGGTGTGCTTCGTAGCGGTGCTGCCACACCTTCCACGCCGACAGGATGAGGATGATGGCCAGCAGCGGAATAAGCACCGAGCTGGGAACGACTTCGAGCAGCTGTCCGCCGATCACGCTGCCCAGGAGCGAACCGGCTGCCATGGCCAGCACGAAGGCCCGGTTCGCGCCGATGACGGCGAAGCTCCGGTCCTGGCTGTAGCGGGCGAAGCCGACGAGCATGGTCGGCAGGCTGATCGCCAGCGAAAGGCTCCCGGCCAGCTTGATGTCCACCCCGAACAGCAGGATCAGGGTCGGGATGAGCAGCTCCCCGCCTGCAACACCGAGCAGGGAGGCGACCACCCCGATGCAGAGGCCAGCCGCCACGCCCGCCACGAGCTGGGGCAAGCCGGTCAGCAGCGGCGCCGTCGCCGATGGACCATGGCCCAGCGCCAGCACCGCGGCGGTGGCCACGAGCAGCAGGGCGATGATCCGGTAGAGGGTGCGCGACGTCACGCGGGTGGCCCACATCGCACCCAACCACGCCCCGATCAGGCTGCCGGCGAGAAGGTTGACGATCACGGGCCAGGAGGAGGCCAATGCCGTCAGCGGCACGGCCGAATTGCGGAACGGCAGCGCCGAGACGACCACCACCAGGCTCATGGCCCTGTTCAGGATGACGGCCTCCAAGGCGGCAAAGCCGAACGGCCCGATCAGCAGGGGGAGGCGGAATTCAGCACCGCCCAGGCCGATCAGCCCGCCAAGCATGCCGATCGCCTCCGGCGAAGGCCAGGAGGAGGCGGCGTGTCGTAGGAGAGGAACCAGGGGATGGGTCGGCCATGCAAGGCGGATAGCCGCGGCCCCGGTTGCCTGTCTGCCCCAATCGTCCTGACACCGCAGGCCCGGACGACTATGTTCGGGCGGACATGGCCGATCACCAGCACGCCCACCCGCCTTTCCAGGGTCGCCACCACGACCACGACCACTGCGTGACCGATGCGCTGGCGCGCGCGGAGCTGGTCTGCAGCCGCAACGGCGGCAGGCTCACCGAGATCCGCAGGCGTGTCCTCGAGATCGTCTGGCAGAACCACCGGCCGGTCGGCGCCTACGACATCCTGCAGACCCTGTCGGGCGAGCGGGGCAGGGTGGCACCCCCTACGGTCTACCGGGCACTGGACTTCCTGGTGAGCCACGGGCTGGTCCATCGGATCGACCGGCTGAACGCCTTCATCGGCTGCCCGCGTCCCGACGAGCCGCACGGTGCTGCCTTCCTCCTCTGCCGCTCCTGTGGCGAGGTCGCCGAGATCGAGACCGATCTTCTCGACAAGGCCCTGTCGAGCATCGCCGGCCAGACGCGCTTCAAGGTCGAGAGCCGCACGGTGGAGCTGGCGGGCCTTTGCGGCGACTGCGCTGCTGCGGTCGAGCGGGACCGGCCCGCATGAGGGGGGTGGCGGCATGCAGAGCCGGTGCCGTCGGCTGCAACTGCGAGACCCCGAGCGCCGCCGGGCCCACATGCGCCGGTCCGTGATCGTCCTGTGCATGCTGGCCCTGCCGCTTGCCTTCTGGCTGCCCTGGCATGATGTCGGCACCGATCTCGTCCGGGCCTGGCTGATCCTGCAGAAAAACGCGAACGGCTATGTCGCAGCGCAGATGCAGGCCCTGAAGGAGGGAAGTACCCTGGCTCCGCTGATCGGCGGTCTCGGTCTGGCTTTCCTCTACGGGGTCGTCCATGCCGCCGGCCCCGGCCACGGCAAGCTCGTCATCGCGAGCTTCCTTGCCAGCCGCGATGCCGGACCCTGGTTCGGCCTGTGATCGCCGCGCGTATCGGCGCCATGCACGTCCTCACCGCCGTGGTCGTGGTCGCGTTCGCCGATCTCCTGCTACGCAAGACGGCTGGCGGCCTTCCCACCGGCAATCCGGCGATCCGGATCGTGGCCTACACCATCCTGGCGGCGACGGGCGGCTGGATGATCCTCCATGCTGTTGGCCGCCTGCAGAGCCGCCGCCGACAAGTCGCCGGTCCTGGCACGTCACTGGTACAGGACCATCTGCGCGGCGGGATGCGCACCGCCAGGGTGCCTGCCGGTGGGCGCGAGAGCGGCCTGCTGGCCATCGCCGTCGGGCTCGTTCCCTGTACCGGCTCGATCCTGATCCTGAGCATCGCCATCGCCAACGGCGTGCTCTGGGCCGGCTACCTGCTGGTCGCCGCCATCGCGATCGGCATGACGTTCACGATGGCACTCCTGGCCCAGGGTGTGATCCTGCTGAACAGGACATTCGTACGTGACCTGCGATCAAACAGCCTGGTCCCCCGCCTCCTCGAGCTCGCGGGCGCGCTGGCCGTCACGAGCTTCGGCCTCCTTCTCCTGGGTGGAACCCTCCTTTCATGACCAAGCCCACCCGCCTGATCGTCGGCATCACCGGTGCGTCAGGGGCCATCTACGGCGTGCGGCTCCTGGAAGCGTTGCGCGGCCAGCCGGTCGAGACCCATCTGGTCTTCACGCGCGCCGCCAAGCTGACCATCGCCTACGAGCTCGACCGCCCGATCGAGGCGGTCGAAGCACTGGCCGATGTCGTCCATCCACTGGCCGATGTCGGAGCCTGCGTCGCATCCGGTAGCTACAGGACCCTCGGCATGGTCATCGCCCCCTGCTCGATGAAGACCTTGGCCGCCATCGCCACCGGCGTGACCGACAACCTGCTGACCCGTGCAGCCGATGTCGTCCTGAAGGAACGCCGCCGGCTGGTCCTGCTGCCGCGCGAGACGCCGCTCCATCTCGGCCACTGCCGCAACCTCGTCGCCGTCACCGAGATGGGCGCCATCGTGGCACCGCCGGTGCCGGCCTTCTACGCCAAGCCGACGACGATCGACGATCTGGTCGACCATACGGTCGGCAGGGTGCTGGACCTGTTCGACATCGATGCCGGCCTTGCGCACCGGTGGCGGGAAGGGGAGCAGCCTGGCTGAGGTCATGGGCCGTGACGGCGACAAGCTGGCATGGAACTTGCGGATATTGCGGTGTGATCACACCCTGTCGGCAGCGACGCCCGATGCTGGAGAAGATCCGCCGATGATCCCCATCCCGAAGCCCGGCACTCCCGAGCGCCAGCGCCTGATCGACGAGCACAGGCGCTGCATCGACAGCATGAAGGGCGTTGCCGGTTGCGCCGTCCTCGAATGCGCCATGCCTGGCGACACGACCGCCGTGTCCGGCGGAATCAGCGATGATCCCCTGCTGCGCCAGGTCCTGTTCCGCATGCGGGCGCAGCCGCCCAAGGGCAAGCTCGTCGTCATCTGCACAAAAGTCGACCAGGAATGGCGTATCGGCCGGCTGTCCGGTGTGCGCGGCATCCCGCCGGCCTTTGTCGACGATCGCGTCTTCAACGACGAGAACGAGATCCAGCACGCCATCTTCCTGATGCGGCTGGACGAGATGGCCGAGACCGACGGCATGCCCGAGCACTTCAACGAAGGCTGGAAGCGCGGCGCCTACAACTGGACCTGAGCGTCCTCCCGACTGCCCAGCCCCACGACCCGGAGACCATGCCGATGAGCGCCATGCGCCTGACCGGATATGCCGACAAGTTCAGCGTCCACCCGGGCGAGCCGATCCGCTTCTACGTCAACTGCGACGGTCCCACGTCTTTCAAGGCCGAGATCGTCGAGCTCGTGAACGGCGACACCAATCCGCGCGGGCCGGGCTTCATCGAGCGCCATGTCCTAAGCGGGATCGAGGGGACCTATCCTGGCCGCCGCCAGGAGATCTTCAGCGGCTCCTACGGCTTCGTCCCTGATGCGCCCGTGCTCGACCTGCAGAGCTTCACCCTGCAATGCTGGATCTGGCCGACCACGCCACGCACGGATCCCAGCTACTGGAAGCACGGCCCCCAGGCGATCTTGGCCCAGTGGAGCGAGGGAAAGGGCTATGGCCTGTTTCTGAACACGGAGGGCCATGTCGAGCTGCGCGTGGGCGACCAGACGCTGGCCAGCCCCATGCCGGTCCGTGATCACGCTTGGCATTTCATCGCTGCGAGCTTCGATGCGGGGACCGGCAAGGCCGTGCTCCATCACGAGCCGCAGGTCGTCTACGCCCTGGACCCGGGGGCGGCCCCGGTTGAGGCGACCTTCGGGCAGGGCCTTGTGCATGCAGCCGTGCCCTTCGTCATGGCCGGCCATGCCGCCAAGGCAGCGCCCGGCGATCGGCAGCATCCGTCGGGCTACGTCATCGCCGGCAGCTACAACGGCAAGATCGACGGGCCCAGGCTGTGCAACCGTGCCCTGTCCCGGCTCGAGATCGAGATGATGAAGGCCGGTGCCGCTCCTGGTCACAGCGAGCGCCGCCATGCCGGGCCGACCGGCGCGCTGGCCACGGCCCTTGTCGCTTCCTGGGACTTCGGCGACGGCATCGACACCCTGGTCGGCAAGGACAAGGGGCCGTTCATGCTCCACGCCACCCTCGTCAACTGCCCGACCCGTGCCATGACCGGCCACAACTGGCGCGGCGAGAACTTCGACTGGAAGCACGCCCGGGACGAGTATGGCGCCATCCACTTCCATGACGACGACGTCGACGACGCCCGCTGGACCGAGGACTTTACCTGGATCGTGCCCGAGGGCACCAGGAGCCGCTCCTATGCCGTCAAGCTGACGACGGAGGAGGGCGACGAGGACTATCTCCCGTTCTGGGTCGTGGCGAAGCTCGGCACGCCCGGCCCCAGGATCGGCGTGATGATCCCCACGATCAGCTACATGGCCTATGCCAACGAGCACATGGCCACGAACGGCGCGGGTGCCGAGCTCCTGATGTATCGCGTGCCGATCATGCAAGACCAGAACATGTACCTGGCCGAGCACCGCGAATATGGTAGCTCGCAATACGACGTCCATACCGACGGCAGCGGCGTCAGCTTCTCCTCGCGCCTTCGCCCGATCCTCAACATGCGCCCGAAATACGATACATTCGTGGCCCAGGCACCCTGGCAGTACAATGCCGACCTGCATCTGATCTACTGGCTCGACAAGATGGGCTACGACTACGAGGTCTTCACCGACGAGGACGTGACCTATGAGGGGTTGGCCCGCCTGAACCGCTACAACGTGGTTCTGACCGGCTCCCATCCGGAGCACAATAGCGGCCCGCAGATCGACGCCCTGCACAACTATACGCAGGCCGGCGGCCGGCTGATGTATCTGGGCGGCGATGGCTGGTACTGGGTGCAGACCTACCACCCCGCCTATGATGCGAAGGGCAGGGGCGTCATCACCGAGCTGCGCCGCTGCGAGAGCGGCATCCGCCCATGGTTCGCCGACCCGGGCGAATACTACCACCAGAGCACCGGTGAACTCGGCGGCATGTGGCGCTTTCGCGGCCGGATGCTGCATGCCGTGGCCGGCACCGGCATGGCCGCCCAGGGCTTCGACATTGGCACCTACTACACCCGCACGCCCGACAGCCTGAACCCGCGCATCGCCTGGGCGTTCGAAGGGATCGGTTATGATGAGAAGCTCGGTAATTTCGGCCTGTGCGGCGGCGGTGCGGCCGGCCTGGAGGTCGACATCGTCGACACCATGCTGGGCTCGCCCCCGCATACCCTGACCGTCGCCACGTCAGCCGGCCGCCACACCGAGGCCTACCTGCTGGTTGGCGAGTACTACGGGACCAGCCAGCCCGGCATCGACGGCACCCAGCATCCGCGGGTGCGCGCCGATCTTGCCTACCACGAGACCCCCAACGGTGGCGCCTGCTTCGCCTTCAGCTCGATCGCCTATTGCGGTGCGCTGCCCTGGAACGAGGGCGACAACAACATCTCCAGGCTCACGAAAAACGTGCTCGACCGCTTCATGATGGAGGGCCCGCTACCCCCGCCGCCGCAAGAATCGGTCAAGCCGCGCGGCCGCGCCGACTACGACCCGAACGCGGCGATCCCGTGATCCCGGACTTGGCCGATCCCGCAATCTACCGGGACGGTCTTCCACCGGAGGCCTTCACGACCGCCGCCTTCGCGAAGGTCGAGGATGCGAGGCTCTGGCCGAGGACCTGGGTCTGCATCGGCGCTGCCGCCGAGATCCCGGCGCCCGGTGACCTTCTGCCCTACACGGTGGGCGTCCACGGCATCCATGTGCAGCGCCTGTCCGATGGCGGGCTGGTCGGCCGCTTCAACAAGGCCCAGCACGGCGGCTGCCACTTCATCCCGCTCCAGTGCCAGTCCGGCAGGAAGACTCGCTGCGGCTTCACCTCCTGCGGCTACAGCCTGGACCGTGATCCGATCCCTGCCGCTCCGGACGGCGGGGAGACCCCCGAGATGTACCAGTATCTCGGCATGCGCCCGGACCGGCTGGGTGCCGTCACCGTCCATGCCGAAGGGCCTCTCCTGTTCGTATCGGTCGAGCCGTCGGACGCTCCCCCCGCGACCGGTGCGCTTCCCCCTGTCGTCCGGCCGCTCGACCGGACGACTGTCAACGCGAACTGGAAGCTCGTGGCCACCAGCCTCGGTGACCGTCCGCAGGCCGATCTGCCTGCCGGCAACCTCGTGCTGCTCCGCGACGAGGACGAGTGCTGTGCCGTTATCCTCCAGCCGATCGCCCCGGCCAGGACGGCCTGCCGGATCGTGCTCCTGTCCGAACGGTCGCTGGACGAGAAGGCGACCGCTCGCTGGCGGGGTGAGCTGGATGAGCGGTTCGCGGGCGCGGTCGCCTGGCAAGCAACCGGCCGCCCGTCGGGGGAACCTTCGTCAGCGGTGGCGGGCTGGCAGGCCCGGCTGATCGGCGCCCTGCTCAAGTCAGGACCTGAGCGCCGTCCGGTCCGCAACTCCGCCTATCCCCGGAACCACCGCTACGGCTTCGTCGCCTGACGCCCATGGAGCGCGCCTACAGCGTCGCCCAGATCCAGTTCGAGTGCCTGCGCTACATCAAGGAGTTCGGCGCCGAGCCGGCCGCCTGGGTGGCCGGCACCTGCACCGATCCGCAACTCGTTCTTGGCGGTCGCGCAACCGGTGGCGTGGTCTGGCTGACCAAGCCCGCCCTGACGCCCCGCGCCGCTCGCATGGTCGTAGACTGGTTGCATCGCCGTTACGGTGTCGTCCTGGCCAGCTCGGAGGAGTGGACAGACGGCCGTTACGTCTTCTTGATTCATGGGCCATCGTCGTCCGCGTGATGCCGACTCCTCTCAGGCGCTCCTTCCGTCATACGGTTGCGGATCGAGCGCCGCGACGTCGATATCGTCGACACAGCGGACGTTGATGGCTGCCATGGGCTGGTCGCCCAGTGTCATGAGGGCGAAGGCCTGAACGCCACAGGCGGCACAGAAGCGGTGATCGATCTGGTGCCGGTTGAAGCGATACGAGGTCAGCCGGTCCGTGCCCGCCGTGAGGCGGAACTTCTCGGCCGGAATAGCGGTGAGGATCGAGCCTCGCTTGGTGCAGTACGAGCAGTTGCAGGTGATGGTGCTGTCGAGGTCGGCCTCGGCCTCGAAGCGTACGGCGCCGCAATGGCAGCCGCCGGCGATTTCCGTCATGCCGGTCAAGCCCCGTCGGCCGTCGACGCGAGGAGCTTGTCGAGCCGGTCATAGCACATGGCCATGCCCTGCGACATGCCGCTGGCGAGCACCGCGTCGCGCGCCTGCCTGCTCACATAGCGCATCGTGATCGTCATGACTGTCCCGCCGACGGCCGCCTCGAACACTGTCGTCGCGACGGCCTCGCCGCCGGTCCAGTCCTGGTCGAACAGTTCGGTGTGGACGAGGCGCGACGGGCGCTCGACCTGATGATGGACGCCGCTCATGCCCATCTCGGTGCCGTCCGGCCTGCGCCAGACGAAGCGCAAGGCGCCGCCCTCCCGCGGGTCGATCTCGCAGACCGGGAGCGACATGCCCTCAAGCCCGATCATCCAGCGCCGTACGAGTTCCGGCGTGACATGCGCGTCAAAGACGGCCTCACGAGGCGCGGCGAAGACCCTGGTGAACAGGATCTCGCGATCCCCCTGCGCTGATACCTCCAGCCTGGATCCATCCGTCAAGGCAGCCTCCTCTTATACATAACCATATGGTTAAGTAATGCAGGCTGCCCGTGTCAAGGCAGATCGCCAGCCAGCGCCTCTAGTTCCGCCGGAGCATGGCGATGTGCGGAATGCCCTCATCGTCGAACAGCTCACCTTCTGGTAGATAGCCCAGGCGGCGATAGAACCGCTCGGCATGAACCTGGGCGTTCAGCAGGAGGATACGATGCCCGCGCGCCTGCAGCACCTCGCTGGCAAACCGCACCAGCCGTTCGCCCATGCCCGTGCCGCGTGCCTCCTTCAGCACCGCCACGCGCTCGATCTTGCCGATCGAGCCGTTCTCGCCATAAGGCCGGATGCGGGCGGCACCGACGATGCGCTGGCCCATCGTCGCCACCAGATGCTCGCACGCATCGTCCAGGCCGTCGAACTCGCCCTCGATCGACACGCCCTGCTCGTCGCAGAACACGGCCTGCCGGACCTCGAAGGCCCGCGACCGCTCGTCGTCGTCATGGGCAAACCGGACGACCGGCTGCCCGGCCGGCAGGTCGAGGATGTCGAGCCGCATCGGCTGGAGGAAGACCCGGCCTTCTCCATCCGCCCGCCCGGTGGAAGCGAACCGCCTGGCGACCTCGGCACGGGCTGGACCGACCCCCGGGCCGCGGCCCGGTTCCGCCGCGACGAAGGCTTCGAGCACCTCCTCCAGGTCGGCCGCGCGCCGCTCGGCCAGGTACACATGCGGATTTGCATGAACGAACCCGACGATCGACGCACGCTCGATAGCGGCCTCCGCCGCGGCCCGCATCTCGGTCTCGTCCTCCAGCGGCCGAAGCAACTCGAACCAGCCTCCTTCGGCCAGCGGCTCCACCACGATCAGCCGGCCGCCGGGTGCCAGGGCATAGGCGATCTCGCCCAGCGCCCGGTCCATCTCACCGGGCGGGACGTGATGGAAACTGTTCACCATGAGCGCCACCTGGACCAGGCCCTGCTCGACCGGCAGATGCGCCGCCTCGCCCGGGATCAGCGCCTCGTGCCCCGCCATCTCGTCGACCTGGGGATCGATGCCGAACGCGTCGTAGCCCAGCCGGCGCAGCCGATGGACGAGGTCGCCGTTGCCGCAGCCGACATCCATGATCCGGCCGTGCCCTGGCAAGAGGGCCGGCAGCATGTCGATCAGCCTCTGGATCTCCGGCATGGACTAGGGCTCCCCTGGCAGTCGTCGGCGGTTCGTCCTAGCTTCCGATCCGCCGACCGACCAAGGAGCAAGTGCCATGACTGACGCCCGGCGGGACAATTCCCGCAGGATCAGGTCCCCGCGCGGGGCGGAGCTGACCTGCCGGAACTGGCAAGCCGAAGCAGCCATGCGCATGTTGATGAACAATCTCGACCCGGAGGTGGCCGAGAATCCGGAGGAACTCGTCGTCTATGGCGGCATCGGCCGGGCGGCCCGCGATTGGCGCTGCTTTGATGCCATCGTGGCGACGCTGAAGCGCCTGGAAGCGGACGAGACTCTCCTCGTCCAGTCCGGCAAGCCGGTGGGCGTCTTCAAGACCCACCCGGACGCGCCGCGCGTGCTGATCGCCAACTCCAACATCGTCGCGAAATGGGCGAACTGGGATTATTTCCACGGGCTCGATCGGCTCGGCCTGATGATGTACGGCCAGATGACCGCCGGTTCCTGGATCTATATCGGCACCCAGGGGATCGTGCAGGGTACCTACGAGACCTTCGTGGAGTGCGGCCGGCGCCATTATGGCGGCAACCTGAAGGGCAAGTGGATCCTGACCGGCGGCCTTGGCGGCATGGGAGGAGCGCAGCCGCTGGCCGCCACCATGGCCGGTGCGTCCATGCTGGCCGTGGAGTGCCGGGCATCGCGGATCGAGCGGCGCATGCAGTCCGGCTACCTCGACTGGATGGAGGCAGACCTGGACGACGCGCTGGCCCGGATCGAGCGGGCCAACCAGAGCGGCGAGCCGATCTCGGTGGGCCTTCTCGGCAACGCCGCCACCGTGTTCGAGGAACTCGTCCATCGCGGCATCCTGCCGGACATCGTCACCGACCAGACTTCCGCCCATGACCCGGTCCATGGCTACCTGCCCGCCGGCTGGACGGTGGAGGAGTGGGAAGAATGCCAGACGAAGAATCCGGCGCGTGTCGAGGAGGCTGCCCGCGAGACCATGGCGCGCCATGTCCGCGCCATGCTGGCCTTCCACGCCGCGGGCGTTCCCACGCTCGACTATGGCAACAACATCCGCCAGTTCGCCCAGGAGGCCGGGGTCGAGAACGCCTTCGCCTTTCCAGGCTTCGTCCCTGCCTATATCCGCCCCTTGTTCTGCAAGGGGATTGGTCCGTTCCGCTGGGCCGCCCTGTCCGGCGACCCTGAGGACATCTTCGCCACGGACCAGCGGGTCAAGGAACTGATCCCGGACGACCCGCACCTGCATCACTGGCTGGACATGGCCAGGCAGCGGATCAAGTTCCAGGGCCTGCCGGCGCGGATCTGTTGGCTGGGCCTGGGCCAGCGCGCCCGGATCGGCTTGGCCCTGAACGAGATGGTGGCCCGCGGCGAGGTGAAGGCGCCGATCGTGATCGGTCGCGACCATCTTGACTCGGGCTCGGTCGCCTCGCCGAACCGGGAAACGGAAGCCATGCAGGACGGGTCCGACGCCGTGGCCGACTGGCCGCTCCTGAATGCGCTGCTGAACACCGCCTCAGGCGCCACCTGGGTGAGCCTGCACCATGGTGGCGGCGTGGGCATCGGCTTCTCGCAGCATGCCGGCATGGTCATCGTCGCGGACGGGACGGCGGAGGCGGCGCGCCGGCTGGAGCGCGTCCTCACGAACGATCCCGGCACGGGCGTGATGCGCCATGCCGACGCCGGCTACGATATCGCTGTCGCCCATGCGCGCGAGCAGGGCCTCGACCTGCCGATGATCGGCACCTGACATGCCCGGCTGGCTGGTCGTGCTGCTGCTCCTCGTCCTGCTGGGCATAGCCGGCTGGGGCTCCTGGCTCATGTGGCACCAGATGCAGGACGTGGTCATCGGCATGCACGGCCAGATCGCGCTGGCGCTTGGCGGCGCCTTGTCCTTGATCATCACGGTCTTCTTCATGGTCCTGATCTATGTCAGCCGGTCCAGGGGCTTCGACGACGGGGCCGGGCGCCTCGACGGCGACGACGAGGCGCCACGATGAGTATCTGGATCCTCCTGGCGGTCTTCGTGGGCGGCGGGATTGGGTCCTGCGCCCGGCATCTCGTGAACGTGGCCGGCATGCAGGTTCTCGGCACCGGCTTTCCGTGGGGCACCATCACGGTCAACATCGTCGGCTGCGCGCTGATGGGCGTGATCGTCGAAGCGATGGCACAGCGCTGGACCGTATCGCAGGAAGCCCGCTTGTTCCTCACCACCGGCATCCTGGGCGGCTTCACCACGTTCAGCACCTTCTCGCTCGATACGGTGGCGCTGTGGGAGCGCGGCCGTCACGACCTTGCGATGCTCTACGCCGTTCTGTCCGTTGCGCTGTCGCTCACAGCGACCGGATTGGCGATGTACGGCATGCGCCGGGCACTGGGATGACCTAGGGTCCAGCGGCGGTCACGAGGACCGCCGGACGCGGACGAGGAACGATGCGCGAGGCAGGACGTGACCGGCGCCGGGCAAGGCGGGCAACCGATGGCGGGATCGCCCAGCGTCCCTGGCGCGAGGTGGTCAACCACCTGCCGCCGACCGAGCCGCTCTCGGCGGACCAGGTTGAAAAGATCCACGATTCCTCGCTGCGTATCCTCGAGGAGATCGGCATCGAGTTCCTCCACCCGGAGGCGTTGTCGATCCTTGGTCGCGCGGGTGCCCAGGTGACGCCGGGCTCGATGCTGGTGAAGTTCGACCGCGGCCTGGTGCTCGAGCTGATCGGCAAGGCACCGTCCCGCTTCACCCTCCATGCCCGCAATCCTGCCCATGACCTGCAGATCGGCGGCAATGTCGTCAACTTCGCCACTGTCGCCTCCACGCCGAATGCGCATGACCGTGCCGGGGGCCGGCGGTCCGGCAACTTCCGGGACTTCACGAATTTCGTGAAGCTCGGCCAGAGCCTGAACTGCATCCACCTCTATGGCGGCTATCCGGTCGAGCCCATCGACCTGCCGCCCCAGACCCGCCACCTGGACTGCCTGCAGGCTTTCGTCACCCTGTCCGACAAGGCGTTCCACGCCTATTCGCTGGGCCACACCCGCATCACCGATGGCATCGAGATCGCGCGGATCGCGCGCGGGATCAGCCGCGAGCAGCTGCAGCGCGAACCCTCCCTGTTCACCATCATCAACTCGAACTCGCCGCTCCGCCTGGACGGGCCGATGCTCGAAGGTATCATGGCGATGGCCGGTGCAAGCCAGGTGGTTGTCCTGACACCCTTCACGCTGGCAGGCGCCATGGCGCCTGCCAGCGTCGCCGGTGCGCTGACCCTGCAGAACGCCGAAGCGCTGGCCGGCATCGCCTTCGCGCAGATGGTGAATCCCGGCGCGCCTTGCGTGTATGGCGGCTTTACCAGCAACGTCGACATGAAGTCGGGCGCACCGGCCTTTGGAACGCCCGAATATGTCAAGGCGACCCTGGCGGGCGGCCAACTCGCCCGCCGCTACGGCCTTCCCTACCGTTCGTCGAACGCCAATGCCGCCAACACGCTGGACGCGCAGGCAGCCTACGAGTCGATGATGTCCCTGCAGGCGGCGGTGATGGGTCACGCCAACATCGTGATGCATGCGGCGGGTTGGATGGAGGGCGGGCTGCTCGCCAGCTTCGAGAAGATGGTGCTCGATGCCGAGCTCCTGCAGATGATGGCAGAGACGCTCATCCCGCTGGTCGTCGACGACGACACGATCGGGCTCGACGCCGTTCGCGAGGTCGGACCGGGCGGCCATTTCTTCGGCAGCCCCCACACCCTGGCCCGCTACGAGACCGCGTTCTATCCGCCGCTGGTCTCGGACTGGCGCAACAGCAAGCAGTGGGCCGAGGCAGGCGAACCCACCGCCTACGATCGCTGCGAGAAACTGGTCGGCGAACTGCTGGCGTCGTTCGAGCCGCCTCCACTCGATCCGGCCATTGCCGAGGAGTTGCAGGCATTCGTGGAACGCCGCCGGCTTGAGGGTGGGGCTCTCGGCTAGCTAGTTCGCCCTCCGACTGGCGTGCCGGAGCCAAAGGCCGTCGCTCGTCCGCTCCAGAGCGACGAGGCGATCCCACTGGCGCGTCCGCGCCTGACCGCACCGGCCTGGTTCCTCATCTGCTTCCAGAAACCATCTTCCTGACCCTGGGTTATTCTACTATAGGTAGAGAAACCCCAGCGGGCGGGGTGGTATCATGTTCGTCGACTGCCGGTGGTTCTGCCACCCTTCCGTTCACGAGGTACAAGGCGGGCTGGCGGTCGTCCATCCCGACCAGAGCGGCGTCCCGGCTCTCCTGGTCGCCGGCATGCAGGGACCGAACCGCCTCTATCGGCTGCGCGGCGACGTGCTGGTGGACGAGGCCGATCCCGTGCTGGCCGATGCCGGATCCGCGACGCTGTCGGTCGCTGGCGCCGACATGGACCGCGACGGCAGCGAGGAGATCTACCTGCAGAACTCGGAGGTCGCGTGCGGCCCCAAGCGTGGGCAGGACCGTCTCCTGATGCGACGTGGGTCGGGCTGGATCAACCGCTTCGACGACCGGCAGCTCGATCCGTTTCTCAACCGGATTGCCGCACGCAGCGTCGCCGCGTTCGACCGCAAGGGGGGCGGAAAGTACGGCTTCATCGTCGCGGCGTTCGGCGGTCCGATCCGGCTGTTCGAGATGGATCCCGCGAGCGGATGCCTCCTCGATGCCGCGCCTGCCGTTCACCTGGACGAAGTGGTGGGCGCCAACGGCTTCGCGATCGGTACCCTGGCGGGGGAGGATATCGGCCTGTTCGTCGCAAGCGGCGTGGGGCCTGATCTGTTCTTCCGCCGTCACGGCGAAGCGACCTATGCGGACGTTGCGAGCGAGGCCGGTTTCAGTGACGATCCGGGCGCCCGTGCGGCCATGCCGGTCGACCTGGATGGCAACGGCCGGCTCGATCTGCTGCTCATGGGCACCACTGGTCCGCACCGCATGATGGTCTGGGGCGAGGACGGCATCTGGCGGGACATCGCTCCCGCCCTGTTCGCCGAGCCCTCCAATGCGCGCGGCGTCGTCGTGGCCGATTTCGACAATGACGGCTACCAGGAGATCTTCACCCATCATCACGGTGAACCGAACCGACTGTTCGCGTGGCGCGAGGGCGGCTGGCGCTCGATCGATCCGGGCGGCGCCCTGGAGCCCTCCGCACCGGGGCTGGCCTGCCTGGCGGCCGATCTGGACGGCGACGGCAGGTTGGAGCTTTTCACCAGCTACGGCGAAGGCGAGGCTGGGCGGCTTGGCTGGTTCAAGCTGGCGGAGGATGCCGGCTATCACTGGCTGCGCATCGCGCCGCTCACCGCTGCCGGGGCACCCGCGCGTGGAGCCCGGGTCATCATCGAGGCGCAGGGTCGCCGGCAGGTGCGGATGATCGACAGCGGCTCCGGCTATCTGTCCCAGGGTGAGCCCGTAGCCCATTTCGGCCTTGGCACAGCTATCCGGGTCGAGCGGGTCACGATCCGCTGGCCCGATGGAACGGAAATTTCGCTGAAGGACCCGGCCATCGATCGGACCCATGCAGTCCAACATCGGCAAGGCTGCGATCGTCGGTCGGGCGCAAACGCCGCTGACCTCTATGCGTGGACGCGCCGATTGGCCACAAGCGGCGCGTGAGCACGCAAGTGAACCATCGCCGGCCGCGGTTCAGCCTCGGTCTGGGACCGCTGCTGGTTGGAGGCTCGGTAGCCTTCGTATCGGTCGTGACGGTGATCCTCGTCCTGTTCGGACTGGTGAACGCACGCGAAGCGTCGACCGAGACGTTGCGCCAGGCGACCCATATTGTCGTGAACTCGCTGGCCGAGCGCACGCGGGATCACCTGCTGGCAGCCAGCGAGCAGAGTAACTATGTCGCCGACCTGATCGAGAGCGAGCCGGCGGCCGAGATGCAGGCCGAACGGATAGCCGACCTGCTGGTGGCATCCCTGGCTGCGGCTCCGCAGGTCGCCGGCGCACTCTACGTCCGGCCGGACCTCACGGCGATCCAGGCCATCCGCCTGCCGAGCGGTCGTGCTGTCGTCTCCATCGGTGACTACTCGGACACTCCTCAGGCGCAAGCCGATGTCCACCGGATCCTGGCCTCCGGCAATGCAAGTTGGGAAGCGCCGTTCACCGACCCTTCACGGCCGGATTACACTTTCCTGAATTATCGGGTCCCGGTCCGGCGCGCGGTCGATTCGAAACCGACGGGTCTGGTCGTGGTCAGCATGCGTTCGGATCGGCTGTCCCGCTTCATGCGCGAGTTGGCCCTGCCGCCGATCCGCTCCGCCTTCATCCTCTATGGCGAAAGCCGCGTCCTGGCTCATCCGAGCTTCGATGGTGCCGGCGCTTCCAACCTGCCTGACCTCGCCGAGATGCCGGATCCGGCTATGCGCGCCCTGCTCGGGAACGACCCCAGGGAGCAGTTCTTCAAGGACAGCGTCGGGACGACGCGGCTGACCACCCGCGAGGTCGAGGGAAGCAGCATCCTCTATCTCCGCCGCAATCTGGTGGGCTTTGCGCCGGAGCAGCTATGGGTGGGCGCCTATGTCGACCTGGACGCGGTAGGGCCGGCCACCAGCTGGTACCAGATGATCGCAGTGGTCGGCCTGTCGATCGTGGCCGCGGCAGCCGTGATGGCGGCGCTGCTCGCCAGGCGTCTCACGGCCGCCATCCGCAACCTGGCGCAGATCGCGGCCGCGGTGGCGCGGCTCGAACTCGATCCTGCCCGGCAAGCAGAGCGGTCACGCGTGCGTGAGCTGGACGACCTGGCGCAGACGTTCACGAACATGCTGCACGCCATGGCTGCGTTCGCGACCTATGTGCCGCGCCAGTTGGTCCGCCGGCTGCTCGCCGCTGGCCGGACGGCGGGACCCGCCTCGGAGCAGCGCGAGCTCACGGTGCTGTTCACGGACCTGTCTGGGTTCTCGAGCATGGCCGAACATCGGACGGCCGAGGAGACTGCCCGGCTCCTCAACGATCACTTCTCCCGCATGACGGCGTGCATCGACGCCGAGGGTGGCACGGTCGACAAGTACCTGGGCGACGCTGTGATGGCATTCTGGGGAGCACCCGGCAGGCAACCGGATCATGCGGCCCGGGCCGTGCGTGCCGCGGCAGCGATGGAACGTGCCTTTGCGGACGATCCGATGCGTCGAATCCATGGTTTGGGCCTGCGCATCGGCATCCACACGGGCGTCGTCCTGGTCGGTGATATCGGCGGTCCCGAACGTTTGAACTACACGATCATCGGTGATGCCGTGAACGTTGCATCGCGGCTGGTGGAACTGGGCCACGACCACGCCCGGCCCGACGAGATCGTCGTCCTGCTCACCCAATCGACGGTGGCGGCGGCACATAGCGAAGGGCAGGTCGAAGATCTCGGCGAGCAGGCGGTCCGTGGCCGCTTTCAGGACGAACACGTGTTCCGGCTGCTGCCCGACCGGTGGCGTGGCAATAGTCCATCGGACCAGGCAGCTGCCTAAACGGTACCGGTACGGCTGCGGTGGTTCGGGGAGGTGCCGCCATGGGTGGACAGCCACGTGCCGAGGATGGCTGGGATGTCCGAGCCCAGGCGGTAGTTCCGCTTGGCCGGCTCGCGCAGCAGGCCTGTCACTAGGTCAGGCAGTGCATCACCGTCACTGCAGACGAGCAATCCATGCCGCTCGGCAATCCGGCAGGCGAACTCAGTCTGGTCATTGGCTGGATGCCCTCGCCGCGTAGGCCCCTGGCGCGGAAACAGCACGATCGGGACGTTCGCCCGGAGCGCTTCCCCGACGATGCCCATTCCGGCATGGCAGACCACCACGCGTGCCTGCTGGAAAGTGGCTATCAGCCGTTCCTGCGGCAAGAAGCGTTCCCAGCGCATGGTCGTCGGCGTGATCGATGACTGGCCGATCTGGGCGAAGCCATCGAGGCCGAGCTTCGCACAAGCATGATCGGCAGCGGCCACGAGCTGGTCAAATCCTGCGACGAATGTTCCGACGGCTGCCACCAGCATCAGAGCAGCGGCCCATCGGCCAGGACCGCCTTCGGGAAGGCGCGCAGCTTTTCCGGCCAGGGCACGACGAACAGGTGGCTGAAGGGATAGGCGAGGCGGCCCGCCAAGGACGGTTGCAGCGTTCCGCCGGTCTCGATGAACAAGATGCGCGCGCCGACCAGTCGCCCCAGCACAAGCGTCGGCACGGCAACGTCTGCGCCAGTCGAGATGATCAGGCGTGGCCGCTCACGCAGCAGGATGAAGGCGGACTGCACCGCGTTCCACAGCGTCCTGACGACGGCCCGGCGCGGGTGGCAGACATGATGCACGCGGCGGCCCGGCAGCTCGGTCATGCGACCAGATGGGAAGGTGACGTGGTAGAGATCCTCGAAGTGGATACCTTGGGTAGCCCGCTCCAGTTCGGTGAGGTGTCCTCCCGGCGAGTACACCCAGCAGGTCTTGCGCCGCTCCACGAACCTTGGGGTCGTCACGGCGACCGTCCGAATGGCACGCAGCGCATTGGGAACATGTCTCGGAGGCGGCCATCGTCATCCTTCACGATGAGCAGCGGCTCACTCTGGTCGAAGCGGCGGAGCGCATCGGGCCGATCATAGGCGTAGAGGTCGAGCGGCACATGCTTCCAGAGTGCCCAGGCGCGCAGCTGCAGCACGAGCAGGTTCATTCGCCGCCATGCTGCAGGCCCAGGCGGAAAGATCAGGCGCAGGTCGATGTCCGATCTGTCGGACGGTGCACCGCCGCGGGCGCGTGAACCGATGAACGCCGCTTCGGACAGCCATGCCAGTCGTGCCAGACGTCCTGCCAAACCCGTAGTCGCCAAGGCCACCGCGTCCGCATTTCCCCGGTAGCTGGGACAGTAACGGGCGCAGACCCAGAATTGGCCATTGACCAGGAAGTTGGCGCTGTGGCCGACGAGCAAGCCCATGCAAGGCGACAGCAAGGGCCCTGCACCAGCAGACCAGCAGATCGATCCGGCGATGCCCGCGACCACAAGGCCGAACAGCAGCCGGAAGCTCAACTCCTTGCCCTGCATCCCTCGCATGCCCTGGAACACCCAGTTGATCAGGAGGATCGCAAGGCAGCTCTGCAGCAGGCGGTCGAGCTTGGCGAAGGCTGGTCGCAGCGGGAAGTGCTTGTGCTTAGGCCGAGAGATGATTGAGTGGTCCATGCCATTGATCTACCATAAGTTGAAATTCTGTCCAGCCCGCTCATAGTGGCGTCGTCATGGCCGAAGCAGTTCCTCTCATACGCGCCGTGGCGCGCCTCCTCCTGATCCTCCTGGTCGTGCTGGCCACGCTAAGCTCGGATCAGGCAGAACGCCTTGGTTTGGTCGGCCTCCGCATGCCGGCCTTCGTGTTGGTCACTGGCGGCCTGATCAGCCTCGCTCTTGCGTGCTGCCCAGTGCCGGAAGAGGCGGACGCAGGCATCGCCATGCTCCTGGCCCTGCTCGTCGGTGCGATTGCCTTGCTCGACCTGCGAGGGACCGTCGATCCCATCGACTACAAGCTCCTGCTACCAGTGGCGGTCCTGTTCGCGGCCGGACCGATCGCTGCCTTGCTGCGGCATCTCGACCTGCCCACGTGGCACTGGTGGGTGCTCTCCTCCTACGTGTCGGTGACCGCCCTGAACGTCATGACGAGCAACCTTGATGAACTGGCCAGGGGGGCCGGCGGGATCGTGCGGATCGACGCCTCCGGGTCACTCGTCACCCATACCGCCTTCTGCTCGATGCAGCTTGTCCTGTCCGTGGTAACATTCCAGGAGGCTTCGGCGCCGGGCCGCTTGATGCGGTTGCTAGCCGGTGGGTGCGCCCTGGTCATGTTGATCGCTGCGGCGACACGCACGCCGTTCCTCACCCTGATTTTGGCGGGCTGCCTGCTTCTGGGTGTCGCTCCGGACCGCAGCTGGTGGTGGCGGCGCATGGTCGCGGGGAGCGTGGTCGCAGTTGTCTTCCTGACAGTCTATTCTGCCACGATCGACGTCTCGCTCTGGCGGCGCCTGTGGAGTGACGGCCAGACGGAATGGTCCACGGGCCGCGCGGTTGCGATCGACCATTGGCTGACGAGTGCCCTCGATCACCCGCTCGGTCTCGGCCTGGGGGCAGTGCGGGAGGCGCTAGGTGACGGCAAGCCTGCCCTGGATGGAGAGGCGATTCTTGACTGGCCTCACAACGAGATGATCCGGCTCTGGGTGGAAGCCGGCCCGTTCGGGCTGGCCTTCCTCCTCGTGCTCCTGGGCACCATAACTGCCCGTGCGCTGCGCCTGTGTCGTGATCACCCGGACAAGGCCATCCGGGGATTGGCAGTGGTCGTTGCAGCGGACGCCATCACTCAGAGCATGTTCCAGAACTGGCTGAACAGCGTCTATCACGCAACCTTTGGGGTGCTTGTGGTTTGTGTCCTTTGGCGGTCGTCAACGAACCGGCAAACTGCTGCATCAAGCGGCCTGACACCGCAGCCGACTGCCGTCTAGGATCATGGCTGCCAGCAATGGCCGATGGGGAGGCAGGTCATGGTGAGCGTTCAGGACGCGCCCTCGATCTATGCACGCGATCTCGAAAGGGTACGTGCGAATCATCAGTCGCTCAGCCCCTTGTCGTTTCTCGACTGGGCGGCCGATGTGTTCGGAGATCGGGTCGGCTGCGTGTACGGCGAGAGGCGCTTGACCTGGAGGCAGATCCGTGCCCGCTGCCGCCGTCTCGCTTCCGCCCTCCGCCGTGTCGGTGTGCGGCCCGGCGAGACTGTCTCGGTGCTGCTGCCGAACGTGCCCGCCATGTTGGAGGCCCATTTTGGTGTCCCGATGGCCGGTGCTGTACTGAACGCGATCAACTATCGCCTGGATGCGGCCACGGTGGCGTTCATTCTCGACCATGCCGAGAGCAAGGTGCTGATCACCGACAATGCGTTCGCGCCGGTGGTCCGGCCCGCGTTGGCCAAGCTCGGCCGACATGTCCTGGTCGTGGATGCGGTCGATGCGGAGGAGGACGGGCCTGAGCCACCGGGCGACCCGCTGGGCCACCTGACCTATGAGGAACTGCTGGACCAGGGCGACCCGGATGCGTCACCCATCCTGCCAGCCGACGAGTGGCAACCGATCTCCCTGTGCTACACCTCCGGTACCACCGGCAATCCGAAGGGCGTCGTCTACCACCACCGTGGCGCTTACCTGAATGCGCTCAGCAACGCGCTGCTCTTCGGAGTGCGGTCAGACAGCGTCTATCTCTGGACGCTGCCCATGTTCCATTGCAACGGTTGGACATTCACCTGGGCGGTAACCGCGGTGGGCGGCACCCATGTGTGTCTGCGCAAGGTGGAGCCAGCCAGGATCTTCCCCCAGATCGTGGCTGAAAAGGTCACCCACCTGTGCGGTGCCCCGATCGTCCTGAACATGCTCGCCAACGGTGCTTCGGAAAAGCTCGGTCGCCCCGTACGCGTTCTGACAGGTGGTGCCGCACCGCCGTCGGCCATTATCGAGGCCATGGAAGCGAAGGGCTTCGAGGTTCATCACGCCTACGGCCTCACCGAGGTCTACGGACCAGCGACCTACGGCGTGCCGCAGGCGGACTGGGCCAGCCTGCCGGTGCAGGACCGGGCCGCCAAGATCGCTCGCCAGGGTGTCCGCACGCCGTCGATGCCCGAGATGCAGGTCGCAGACCCGGTGACCATGCGCCCCGTCCCGCATGACAGTGCCACGATGGGCGAGATCATGCTGCGAGGCCACACGGTGATGGCAGGCTATCTGAAGAACCCGAAGGCCACGGCAGCCGCCTTCGCCGGTGACTGGTACCATACAGGCGATCTCGCCGTGGTCCATCCGGACGGCTACGTCGAGGTCAAGGACCGTGCGAAGGACATCATCATCTCCGGTGGCGAGAACATTAGCTCGCTGGAGGTCGAAGAGGTTCTCTACCGTCATCCGGCAGTACTGGAAGCCGCCGTCGTCGCCTGCCCGGATTCGCATTGGGGCGAGGTGCCTTGCGCCTTTCTAACACTCAAGCCCGATGCAACCGAGCCTACGCCGGCCGAACTCACTCTTTGGCTCAAGCAGAACTTGGCCAGCTACAAGCTGCCGCGACGCTTCGTGTTCGGACCGCTGCCGAAGACGTCCACGGGCAAGGTGCAGAAGACCGAACTTCGCGAGCGGGCCGCATCATTCGGCTAATCTCGCAGCCTCACGTCTTCGTCAGTATGATGGAGCGCAGGAACGGGACCACTGCGTCCGCAAAATCCTGTGGCCGCTCCAGCATCATCATGTGGCCGGCATCTGCGATCTCTACCAATCCCGCCCCGAGCAGTCCCGCAAGCTCCCGGCCTTTGCGCGGCGAGGTCATCCGGTCGGCAGAGCCCGTAACCACCAGCGTGGGTGCAAGGGCAGGCTGGATCTCGAACGCGAAGTCGTCACAGGCTCTGAGGTCGCTCGCCAGCCTGCCCGGCGGCGACCGCTCCAGCAGGGCCACGGCAGCCCCGGCCAGGCTGACGGCGGGCGTCGCCGGGGCCGCGCGCCGTTGACTGGGTGCGATGGCAAATCCCGCGATCATCCTCGCTGCCCGTGGCAGGTCGTTCTCCGCCTGTTCCAGCAGGGCTGGATTGACCGGCATGCGCGCCGCAGCGCCGGTCAGCACGAGTGCCGTTGTAGCCAGCAGTCGTTGCTGAACGATCGTGAGGGCGATGAGCGCGCCCATCGAATGACCGACGAACGCAGCCCGTTCTATGCCTGCTGCCGTAAGCTGCTCGGTCACCTTCCGGGCATAGGCCTCGATCGAGGCGGCGCCGTCCAGCTTCGGATGGAAGGTGCGAGCGAAGGCGAGAGCCGGATCGCGGGATGCGATTGCCCAGACCATGCGGTCCATTCCCGCTCCGTGGAGCCAGACGATTGCTGGACCTGCATCCTGCTCCGCCTCCGACATCGATCCACCCCGCATGCCTAGAACCAACCGCCTGCCCCGGGGCAGGTGGTTGGTTCTAGGTCGCTTCTGGACCTCCTGGAACATCCAGCGCCGGTTATTGCAGACAGAACTCGTTACGCTCGGTGATCCAGAGCGTGCGAACTGACCCTTGTGCGGCGATCGATGTCTCGCCCTTGGCGGTCATACCGGCACCGGCCACGAGGTTGATCCCGCCTGCCCCCTCCTGCGCCAGCGTCAGCCTGGCCGCCTTGGTACCTGCGGCCAACAATCCGGTCGGCACGGTGACGTCGATGGTTCCTGTGGCGTTGACCTGGATGAAGCTGTTGAAGTCACTTGCTGCGATGACGAAGGCCGTGGTGCGCTGTGGATTGGCGTAGCTGGCGCCCGGCAGACGGGCGCCAAAATGAGCAATGTATGCTGTGAGTGCGCCGATCCCGGTCCGTTTCAGCACTACGAGCGACAGGCCGCCCTTCATCGGCACCTCGGCGCCACCATCCTGTGCCACCAGCGTCGTGCCGCTGCCGGCCACGAATCGCACCCGAGCATCGCCGATACGCTCGACCCAAAAGTGAGCGGCAGCGCGCATCTGGACAGAGTTCGCCGCCGCTGCGGGTGGGACCGGCTGCCAAAGGTTCACCCCCACTTCGTCCTCGCGCAGCAGATTGCTGGGGATGGCAAGATCGATGGTGGTGGTGGCGTGATTGCCGAGGATCATCGAGCCGAAGTCGCTGCGCCCGATGGTGGCGGACGCGTTGACCTCTCGCAGCCGCATGATTCCCGGCCGGGTCGCCACGGGCAGCCAGGCTTTGGCAGTGGTACCGCCGTCGACCCGGTCGTCGAAGCTCATGTACCAGCCGGCACCCCGCCAATCGACCGTGTTGGGCAGGGCGGAGCGGGTGGACGCGAAGAACACACTGTTGTCGTAGGGTGCGACGGGCTCGGCCGTCCAGGGGGTAAGGTATAGCGGGTCGCGCACCACCACAGCCTTGAGCGGACCGTTGATCCCCATGGTGTCGCTGGTGTTCGGGCCGTTGCCAAGTTCCAGCCGTGCGTTCTGCTTGATTGTCTGGCCGATTGGCCGACCGATCACAGCATCGTCGACGCCGCCCGTATAGATCCGCACGCCCCGGGAAGGGTGGCGCTGCTTGGGATGAGCGTCGTCCAGGGCCGAGCCGTCCAGCCGGGCGGGGTCGGTGCCGGGAGAGGTGATCAGGAGTTGGTTGTCGGAAAAGCCCGTGGCCGCGTCCGGGACACGGATGTTGATGCGAGGCTCGCCCCGGTTGATGTTCGAGAACCACGCCGCCATCGGAAAGAAGAAGTCGGCTTGACCCGCCCTGATCGTGCTGTCGTCGGCGCTGTCGCCGCGCGGCTGCAAGGGACCGGTCAACTGACCGCCGTAAAAGCCGTTCCGGCCGACCGACCCTTCCACCTCGGCATTGGAATCGAGCCACGGGCTGCGCGCGTTGAAGGACTGGCAGCCAATGAAGGTGTTGAACTTGGTGGCGCCACCACCCAGCCCGCTGACATTGCCGGACGCCTTGATCGCGGTATCCGTACCTTCCATGTCGCAGACGGTGAAGGTGCAGCGCAACACCTTGTGGAGGTGGAGCCCGATCGAGCCGGTCTTCGCCCAGACCGAGCCCGCGGCGACGCTGGTACTTGCTGCCTCTTCCGAGGAGGAGCCGGGTGCCTGGAACTGGCAGCGGTTGACGTGGAGGTTGTTGATGACGCCTGAACTCGTGCTCGGCGAGAGATGCTCCAGCTTCAGCCCTGTCCAGCCCACGGCGTTGCCCTTAAAGGCGATCTCCGCCAGCGTGCCGTCACCATAGTTCACGGTGTTCTCGGCCTGGCGCAGGGCGGCCGTGTCGTCTTCCGACAGGTCCGACGCAAACGCCGGGTCGTCCGGGTCCGTCACCGCCCAGCCCGCGTACCAGCGGATCGCGGACGCGGCGAGGCCATGGGCGCCACCGCCGTAGCCGCCCGAAAGCTTGTGGAGGTAGCATTCGTTCGATGCGTGCAACTGGACGCACCAGGAGCCGGGCGCGCCCTGGCGGAACTGCAGGTCTTCGGCGCGGAACTCATGGCCATGCACCAGGATGCCGCCAGAGCTCATCTGGATCGTCATGGCGGCGATCGATGACCGATTCCAGTCGGTCGTGGCGCCGATGTCGATCTGATACGCTCCCCGGTTGCGGAAGAACTCGAAGGCGAGGGCCGCCTCCGCTAGGATCGTCGTGCATTCTCGACCGGCACCCGTGATCGTCCGGTTCGGCTTCACCTTGATCCGGGAGGCCAAGCGATAGCGACCGTGCGGCACGTAAACAAACAGCGCACTGTCCACCGCAGCCTGGAATGCGGCGCTGTCGTCCGCGACACCGTCGCCTACCGCGCCAAAATCCCTGACCGATACGTGTTCCTGTAGCTTGGCTGCGAGGGTGCGTGGCACGGCACCGGCTCTGTTGGAACGAAACGGCAGGTCGTCGATCGTGGCGGCACGCGTGAGGTTGCCCGACGCGGTCGAGACGACAATGCGGTCGGTGCCGGACAGGCTCGTGGTCGAGGGCAGTTCGTGGATCTGGCGGCTGGCCATGTCACTGGGTCTCCCAAACGAGGAAGTCGCCGGTCTCGGTCACCACTACGTCACCCTCGGTGGTGACGAGCAGGTTGAGTGGCGGCGGAGGTGGCGGCGGGGGAGGAGGCGACGGCGGCGTGTCGATCGGCGGCGCCGGCGCCTGGAGTCTCAGCCGGGCCGAGAGTCCAAGGCGCAACGCCATGTCAGGTCCTGCCGATCACATAGGCGGAACAGGAGCCGCTCTCGGCGATGAAGGCGACGTGCCGCTCATCCTTGTCGAGCGGCAGGTCCAGATAATAGCCGGCCGCGATGAACGGACTGTCGGCAGCGCTGGCGACGACGGAGGCCCCACCCACCTCGAACCGGCATGGACCGGTCGCGAACAGGGTGACCACCCGTACGTTCTGCGGCAGCGCCGTGCTGCGGACCGAAGTCGTGCCGACTGCCAGCTTTTGGGTCCCGTTCGGGCGGAATGCGAGGATGCCGATCGGATGGCTGTTGTCGTCGAGCGGCAGGAGCGTCGCCATGGCAGTAGGACCTCGATCTTGGTTCGCACAAGCTTGCTGACAAGCCCATGCAGATGTCCTGGATCATAGTCCTATAATGATTGATCCGCAATGGATCTAAGATAATATTCCTTTTGCGATCAGTCCCGTAGTGCCAGTTCCCGGATGCCATCGGCCAAGAGGTTGAAGCCGATCACCAGCGAGGAGATCGCCGCCGCCGGGATCAGCGACATATGCGGGTAGATGGACATGAGCCCGACAGAGTCCTTCACCATGCCGCCCCAGTCAGGGTCTGGCGGCGGCAGGCCAAGGCCGAGGAAGCCTAAGACGCCAATGGCAATCGTAGTGTAGCCCATCCGCAGGCAGGCATCGACGATCAGCGGTCCGCGCGCGTTCGGCAGAATCTCGACCGCCATGATGTAGACGGCCGACTCACCGCGAATCTGTGCTGCGGTGACATACTCGCGGTTCTTGATGTCGAGCGTCAGGCCGCGGACGATCCGCATGATCTGAGGCGCTGCTGTGAAAGTGACGGCGATGATGATGTTCAGGGCCGAGGCGCCAAAGTTCGCGATGATGATCAGGTACAGGATGATGACCGGGAAGCTCAGCACGATGTCGGAGATCCGCGAGATCACCGCGTCGGTCCAGCCGCCATAGTAGCCGGCTAGGAGGCCCATCACCGCCCCGATCAGGTAGGCTACGACCACCGCGATCGGCGCCACCGTCAGCACGGTTCGCGCACCCCACATCACCCTGGACAGCATGTCCCGGCCGAGCATGTCGGTGCCAAGGAGATGGGTACTGCTCGGCCGTGGGTTGGCGAGCGCCAGGAAGTCTTGCGCATTCGGATCGTAGGGAGCCGCATAGGGTGCGATCAGGGCGATGACGACCCAGAATAGCACGAGGCAGAAGCCTAGCGTCGCCACCCAGGAATGGCGGATCGACAGCAGCGTCGTGAGGAGGCCCGGCTGGTCGGCGGGCGCTCGCGTGTCGAGTTCTTCGGGAAGGCTCGCCATCACGCGATCCTGATGCGTGGGTTGAGGAGCATGTAGCCGATATCGCCGGCGACCTGGGTAGTGACCGCGATGCCGACCGCCACGAGGGCACCTGCCTCGATCAGGGCCACGTCCTTGTTCAGTGCTGCATCAAGCATCATGCGACCGAAACCGGGATAGGCGAACACCGCCTCCACCACGACCACCCCCGTGATCAGGTAGTTGATCTGCAGGAGAATCACCGTGAACGGCGCGATCAGCGCGTTGCGCAGGGCATGCCTGGTGATGACCTGTCTAAAGCTCATGCCCTTGAGGATCGCGGTGCGGATATAGGGTGCCAGCATCACCTCGATCATCGAGGCGCGGACCATGCGGATCACGTAGCCGGCGTCATAGAGCACCATGACGGCGACCGGGAGGACGAGCTGGCTGGCGACGCTCCAGCCACCGCTATCCTGCAGGGTGGAGGTTCCTGGCAGGATGCCCAGCCAGATCACGAAGATCGATGACAGGAAGGCGCCCAGGGCGAACTCGGGAAGCGAGGTGCACAGGATCGCCGCCACCGAAATGCCCCGGTCAAACAGTGATCCTTCTCGCATACCGGCCATGATGCCGAACAGGATTGACACCGGTACGATGATCGCGAAGGCGATCGCCGCTAGCATGGCAGTGTTCTTGAGGCGATCAGCGAAGACGGGGGCCACGGGCTGCTTGTAGAGCGTCGAGTAGCCGAGATCGCCCTGAAGCACATTGCCCGCCCATTCGACGTAGCGAACCAGCACCGGCCGATCGAGGCCAAGCTCACGGCTGAGCGATTCTACCTGCTCTGGCAGGGCGTAGGGTCCCAGCATCTTCCGGGCAGCACTGCCGGGCGTCCACTCGGACACGGCGAAGATCAGGAACGACGCGACGATGACCGTGAACGCCATCTGACCGAGCCGGCGCAGGACGAAGCTCATCATCGTCGGCCATTTTCGAGTGGACTGGGACTGGCGGAAGGAGCGCGGGACGGTGGCGGCACCACCGTCCCGGCAGGGAGGCTCAGGCCTCCTTCACCCAGAGTTGCTCGGCAAAGATGTAGCTGGTCGGATGCTGCTGGAAGCCGCCCACCTTCTTGTCCCAGAAGGTGAACATGCCGCGCCAGAGCGGGATCACCGCCGGACCTTCCTCGTTCATCAGCTCCTCGATTGGTACCATGGCCTGGCGCCGGTCTTCGACGTCGAGGATACCTTCGGCCTTTGAAAGGAGTTCATCGAACTTTGGGTTGGACCAGTGCGACTCGTTCCACGGCACGCCGGACCGGTAGGCCAGCCCAAGCACCATCACGCCCAGCGGCCGATGGGTCCAGGCGGTGAACCCGAACGGCACCTTCGTCCAATTGTCCCAGTAGGCAGCGGACGGCATCACGTTGATTTTCACGTTGATGCCGGCCTGCTTCCACATCTCGGTCATCGCCTGCACGGCGATCAGCTCCCAGGCCGGGTCCTGCTTGCAGGAAATCTCGGCCTCGATGCCGTCGGGATAGCCGGCATCCGCCAGGAGCTTCTTCGCTCCCTCGATGTCCTGCTTCATCAAGCCGATATCGGCATATTCCGGATGCACCGGTGCGACGTGATGATGTTCGCCCGGAGCGCCGATGTTGAGATGGGCCAGCTGCAGGAGCTTCTCGGTATCAACGGCCAGACGAAGCGCCTTGCGGACGCGCGCATCGTCGAACGGCTTGTTTGGATGCACGCGCGCAACCGCGGTCTGTGCCGATACGCCCTGGTAGAGTTCCAGGTGCGGCATCTGCTTTAGCACCTCGTACTGGGTCACCGACGCCTCGTACATGCCGTCGGCCTGCCGGGATGCCAGGGCAGCGACCTGCGCCGAGGGATCGTCGCCATGGTCGATGAAATGGAGTTCGTCCAGATACGGGCCGTCACCCCAGTAGTCAGCCCGAGGCTTGAACACCACGCGCTTGCCGACCTCGATCACTTCCGGATCAAATGCGCCGGTACCTGGGGAGCCCACGCCCCACTTGCCGTTGTCCTCCGGCCAGAGGATGGCAGCCGGATAGTGGAACAGATTCTCCGGCACGGCCATCTGCGGGGACTTGCCGTTCAGGACGATCGTGAAGTCGTCCTTCTTCTCGATGGCGTTCGCGTCCCAGAAGCCTGTGGCCATGACAGGGTTGCCGTCGGCATCCGTGGTGCCCGTGTCCCGGTCCTCAACCAGGAAGCCCTTGAACAGCCCGAGCACGGACGACCCGGTGTTCGGGTCGAGCCAGTGGTTCAGGTTCCAGATCACGTGATCGGCGACCAGCGGCTGACCGTTCGACCACTTGATGTCCTTGCGCAGGCTCAAGGTCCAGGTCTTCAGGTCCTCCGACGCCTGCCACTTCTCCAGGAGCCAAGGCACCGTAATGTTGTCCACGCCGGTGCGGGTCAGGTAGTCGTTGCACTGCCGGACGGAGATGCTGTCGTACACCCAGGAGAAGGTCGGGGGTGTCGACAGGTCCGGCACGCGGATCGAGATCCGGAGGATGCCTCCCTTCTTGGGGGTCTCCTGGGCTCGCGCCTGCGGCACGAACCGAGACCCGTCGATCCTGCCGACAATGCCATAGGCGGTCGCGGCCGACAGGCCCAGCAGGGTCGACGTTCTCAGGAACTCGCGGCGATCCACCCGGCGACGCTCGTACTGATCGACCAGCTTCGGGATGTACGGATGAATGCTGCTCTCGCGATCCGCCATGAGATCCCCCGTATGCGTTCAGTTGCACTATTTCGGATCGACGACCCGACTCTTCCCCTGCGAACCGTATCGGTTCCAGGGAGCGTGTCAACGCGCCGACTCTGCGCGCTTTGAGCCACAGCTGTCTCTTTGACAGCGACACGGAAGTCGGTAGAACAGGCATGCTCTCGGAAAAAGGTTCCTCTATGGCGAGCACCCTGCGGAAAAGTTCTACGTCAAGGTTGATTAAGTCCGAGTTGATTGTCTCTGAGGGTTGGGTTTCCTGGGTGAGCCTGACCGGTGTCTGGTGTTCCTGGCTGGCCCTCACATGGTTCTACGAGAGTCTTCCATGGTGGATCATCCTCCCGGTCGGCGCGTTCACCGTGGCGCTCTATAGTTCGTTGCAGCACGAGGCGCTCCACGAACTGATGGCGACCAGGCGCTGGGCAAATCACCTGTTCGTTTATCCGCCCCTGACGCTCTGGCTGCCTTATCCGGTCTACCGCTCTCTGCACCTGGCGCACCACCGTAAGCTCCACCATCTGACCGACCCGTATCGGGATCCGGAGAGCTTCTACGTTCCGGCCGAGCAATGGGCGACGCTGGCTCCATGGTGGCGCTCCGTGCTGATCTTCAACCACACGCTGTTCGGTCGGCTGACCATCGGCCCGTTCCTGAACGTTTCGCAGTTCCTGTTGCACGAGGCGAAGGCGATCAGGTCCGGTGATCACGGCCATCTCATAGCGTGGCTGTGTCATCCATTGATGGCCGGTCTGGTCCTGTTCTGGGTGATCGCCGTCTGTGGCATCCCGTTTTGGCAGTACTTCCTCCTGTTCGTGCTGCCCGGCACCTCGCTCAGCATGGTGCGATCCTACTGCGAGCATGTAGCCCATGAGACGCCGGAGGAGCGTACGGCTCTGGTCGAGGCCGGTCCCGTGATGAGCTTTCTGTTTCTGAACAACAACCTGCACTACGTTCACCACAAGCGCCCCGACCTGCCCTGGTACGCGATCCCGCGCTACTACCGTGAGCACCGTGCCCTGCTGCGCCAGGAGAACGGGCACTACGTCTATGACGGTGGCTACTGGGAGGTCTTCCGCCGTTTCCTCTTCACGCCTTTCGACCTGCCCAAGCATCCTTTCATGTAGGCTGTCATCACGCCTGGGCCGGCCAGCCGCGGCGCGACAGCCACATTTCTACCACTGTCTGCTGTCATGGCCCGCGGTCGTGCCGGACTGGCAGATGAACGTCCCCCGGTATCCGCCGCCGGGGAAATCTGCCATGGTCGCAACGGGCCGACCTTGGACCTACGCCTCATGACCGACAACGCACGACTGCTGATCTATAGTCACGACAGCTTCGGCCTGGGCCATCTGCGGCGCTGTCGGACGATCGCGCACCATCTGGTGGAGCAGATCAAGGACCTGTCCGTACTCATCCTGTCGGGGTCGCCGATCATCGGAAGCTTTGACTTCAAAACACGGGTCGACTTCATCCGTATTCCCGGCGTCATCAAGCTGCGCAACGGCGACTACACACCGCTCGGCCTTCACATCGACCTGGACAAGACTCTGGAAATGCGCCGCTCGATCATTGAGCATGCGGCCGAGATCTTCGATCCGCACGTGTTCTTGGTCGACAAGGAGCCACTGGGACTGCGGGGCGAGGTGGAGTGCACCTTGCGCATGCTGAAGGACCGGGGCTCGCACCTGGTGCTCGGCTTGCGCGACGTGATGGACGATCCGGCCAGCCTGGAAGAGGAATGGCGGCGCAAGAATGTCGTGCCGGCGCTCAAGCAGCTCTATGACGAGATCTGGATCTATGGGACGCCCGAGATGGGCAACCCGCTTGCCCAGATTCCCGGCACCCGGATGCTGACCGGCAAGACCCGATTCACGGGATACCTCCGTCGTCACGTGTCCGAGAGTGTCGGCCTGGAGCCGACGATCGAGATCCCGGACGAGCCGTACATCCTGGTGACTACCGGGGGTGGAGGCGACGGTGAAGAATTGATCGACTGGGTCGTCAGCGCGTATGAGACGGATCCCAGCCTGCCGAATCCGGCCGTCGTGCTGATGGGCCCATTCATGAATCGGGACACGCGAGCGGCCTTCCTGGAACGCGCGCAGCGTCTGCCCAAGCTGACCATGCTGACTTTCGCTGCCCGCACCGAGCCGCTGTTCGACCGCGCGATCGGCATTGTCGCCATGGGCGGGTACAATACGTTCTGTGAGATCCTGTCCTTCGGCAAGCCGTCGCTGATCGTACCGCGTACGACGCCGCGCCTGGAGCAGGCGATCCGTGCCGAGCGGGCGGAGGAACTGGGCCTGCTCGGCATGCTGCCCGATGATGGCGTGCGGGACCCCAGAACGATGGCTGCTCGGCTCCATGCCATTGGGGGCTGGCCAGCTCCCAAGGCCGATGCCACTGAGGGAATGCTGGATGGGCTCGGGCGAATCACCGACTTCATGCGCCCCTGGCTGGAGCGGGATGCCGTGGTCCATCGCCTGCCCAGCCGCCGGCGCGCCTGAACCCGAGGTTGCCCCTGCTTAAGATCGCTGTCGTCCTCAAGGGATGGCCACGCCTGTCCGAGACCTTCGTCGCCCAGGAGGTGCTGGGCCTGGAGCGGAGAGGTTTCAACATTCGGATCATCTCGCTGCGCCATCCGACCGACCGGGCGGTGCACGACCTCCATCGCGCGGTGCGAGCGCCTATCCGTTATCTCCCCGAGTACCTGGAGGATGAGCCGGCCCGCGTCGCGACAGCTCAACGCAGAGCCAGCCAGCTGCGAGGCTATCCCAGGGCCCTGCGGACCTATCTGGCTGACTATCGCCGCGACGCCAGCGAGAACCGGATCCGCCGTTTCGGCCAAGCCTGCGTTCTGGCCGCCGAACTTGAGGCCGACACGGACATGATCTACGCCCATTTCCTGCACACGCCGGCCTCGGTGGCTCGCTATGCCGCCCTGATGCACGAGCTTCCTTTCAGCGTATCGGCGCACGCTAAGGACATCTGGACGACGCCGTCCTGGGAGAAGGCCGAGAAATTGGCTGAGGCCCGCTTCTGCGTGACCTGCACGTTGCTCGGAAGCCGACACCTTCAGGAACTGTCACCGCCCGGTCGGGTCCATCTGGTTCACCATGGCGTCGATGCCGCCCGCTTCGCCGCTCCGGTCAAGCGCTCCGTACTGAACGGCTCGGACCCTGTTCACCCGGTCCGCCTCCTGGCGGTGGCCCGCGCCGTGCCGAAGAAGGGTCTTCATCTGCTGCTGGAATGCCTGGAACTACTGCCAACAGATCTGCACTGGCGCCTTGAACATATTGGTGGTGGGCCGCTCCTTCCAGACCTGCGGACGAAGGCGGAGCGACTTGGGCTCGATCGCCGGATCGACTGGCGTGGCCCTCAGCCGGCGGACGCAGTTCGGGACGCTTATCGGCGTGCCGACCTGTTCGTGCTTCCGGTCAGGGTGGCCGAGGATGGCGACCGCGATGGCCTGCCCAACGTCGTGGTGGAGGCCGCGGCCGCGGGCCTTCCGGTTCTCTCCACCACCGCCGCCTCTGTGGACGAACTGGTGGCCGACGGCGTAACCGGACGCCTGGTGCCGCCCGACGATGCCGTCAGCTTGGCCGGAGCACTGGCCGTCCTGATCGGTGATCCGGCTAGCCGCGAGGTCTTCGGGCGAGCTGCTCGGGAAAAGGTGTTGCTCGCGTTCGATGCAGATCGTGGTATCGATCGTGTCGCTGCGCTGCTCGAGTTGGCCGCAAACTGTAGAAACCAGAGCGTTCATCCGTTCCAATGAAGGAACGTGGAAGGAAACCAAGGTGAAAATCGCGTTCTATGCGCCGATGAAGCCGCCTGATCACCCGGTTCCCTCCGGAGACCGGCGCATGGGCCGCAGCTTCGTCCGGGTGCTGGAACGCCTGGGTCACGATGTGCATCTGGCCTGTCGCCTGCGCAGCTATGACCGGAAGGGCGACCAGATCCACCAACTTCGTCTGGCGCATACTGCCGCCAAGCTGTCACAACGACTTTCCGACCGGCTCGCCCGGGGTTGGGTTCCCGACATCTGGTTCACCTATCACTGCTACCACAAGGCGCCCGATCTCCTGGGGCCGACCGTGTCGGAGCGGCTGGGTATCCCTTATGTCGTGGCGGAGCCGTCGTTCGCGCGCCGGCGGGCCGAGGGGGCCTGGGCGGTAGGGCAGGCAGGCTCGATCCGTGCCCTATCGCGTGCCGATCTGCTCCTGCCCATGACCAAGGTGGATGCACGGGGGCTGCAGGCAGCGGGCAGCCGGATCAAAGGGGTCGTCCAGCGCCTGCCGCCCTTTCTCGACACGAGCCCGTTTCGTGCCGCCGCGGCCCGGCGCTTTGCCCACCGCACGGACATCGCAGCCGCTTATGGCCTGGATCCTTCCTCGGTCTGGCTGCTCACCGTCGCCATGATGCGCGATGACGATGCCAAGCGAAGCTCCTATCTTCAGCTGGCCGACGCGCTGGACCGCCTCACGCATTGGCCATGGCAGCTCCTGATCGTCGGTGACGGGCCGGCCGGCACGTTGGTGCGTTCGGCCTTTGCCAGGTTCGACAAGGATCGCATCCGGTTTCTGGGCACCTTGCCTGAAGAACGTCTGCCGCCGGTCTATGCCGCTTCAGACATGTTCGTCTGGCCGGCGCTGAATGAGGCCTACGGCATGGTTTTCCTTGAGGCGCAGGCGGCGGGGTTGCCGGTTGTGGCCGGACGCGGCATCGGCGTGGCGGACGTGGTCCTTCACCGCCGTACAGGGCTGCTGGCGACGGGCGGCAACGCCGTGGCGTTCGCCAACAGCGTGATGACCCTGCTTGACGAGCCTGAACGGCGCGCGATCATGGGGCAGGCGGGCTTGCGCCATGTCGAGCGGGTTCACAGTGAGGCGGCCGCTGCCCATGCGCTGGACGCGGCCCTGGGTCTGGCGGCTGCGCGCCGGGTGCGCCGCGAGGAAACGGGCGAGCGTTGAGCCTGCTGCTGATACGGCATGGCCCCACCATCTGGAACTCGGACCGACGGCTGCAGGGCCGGGCAGACATTCCTCTGTCGCCGGCCGGCATCAATGCCGTGGCCAATTGGCGCTTGCCCGAAAGCTTTCGTGCCTGGCCGGCGCGCACGAGCCCGCTGGTACGAGCAAGTGCCACAGCGGCCATGTTGGGCCTCCCGGCGGTCACGGAGCCGGACCTAGTCGAGATAGACTGGGGCGAGTGGGAGGGCCGGTCGTTGGCCGAACTCCGGCTGGGCGATCCATCCGAAGTCGCCCGTCGTGAAGCGCTGGGCCTGGACTTTTGTGCTCCAGGCGGAGAATCCTATCGTGACGCGGCCTACCGGATTGCTCCGTTGCTGGGCAAGACCTCCATCCTTGTCACCCACCGCGGGATGATGCTGGCCGCGCTGGCGGTGCGCACCGGTTGGGCCATGAAGGGCCCGCCGCCCGTCACCTTCGAGCATTCCGATGCCCTCCTGATCGACGGCCACGATGTCCGCATCGTTCCGCTGGCGCCGCCGGGCGCTGCGGCCGCGCCCGTTCACGCATGAGCGTCCTGATCTGGTGCCAGCATCTGCTCGGAACTGGCCATCTACGCCGTGCACTGGCTGTTGCCGGGGCCTTGGCGGCACGTTCCGTTGCGGTCACGCTAGTCACCGGAGGCCCGCCGGCTCGGTTCGCCGAGCCGGAAGGCGTGCGGGTCGTGCAGCTTCCCCCGGTGCATGCGCAGGCCGGCGACTTTACCGACCTGCGGCAGGCCGACGGCCGCTCCTGGGATGATCGGGCGCGCCGGGAGCGGGCCGCTGTCCTGCTCGATCTGGCGGATCGGCTACGGCCGGATGTGCTCGTGACCGAGATGTTTCCCTTCGGCCGGCGTGCGTTTCGTGCCGAGCTGCTGCCACTACTCGACAAGGTGCGCAGCCGGGGCGGCCGCATCGCCTGCTCTGTGCGCGACGTGCTGGTCGACAAGCCCGATCCTGGGAAGCTTCTGGCCATGCGCGATCTGGCATTAGCTTGGTATGACTGCATCCTTGTTCATGGCGACCCGGACTTCCTTCCCTTCGCTGCGACCTTTCCTCATGCGGATGCGTTGGCCGGCAGACTCGTCCATACCGGCTTCGTGCTTGATCGACCGGTCACGCCTGCGGCCATGCGCTCGGGCGTGCTGATCTCGGCGGGCGGGGGCAGGGTAGGGCGCGACCTGCTCCAGGTTGCCGCATCCGCGCGCGTTCACTCGTCACTAGCCGGCGAGCCTTGGCACATCATAGGCGGCGCTGCCCTGTCCGAGACTGATCAATGTCTGCTGCGCGAAAAGCTGGGCCCGAACGGAAGGGTGGACAGGCACCTGGACGACCTGCCGGAACGACTGGCCAACTGTCGCGTGTCCGTCTCACAGGCGGGCTACAACACGGTCGCCGAGGCTTTGATGGGAGCGGCTGGCATGGTGCTCGTACCGTTCGCCGACGGGGGTGAGAGCGAGCAGCCGCGGCGTGCGCGGCGGCTGGCCGACCTTGGGCGGGCCGTGACGTTGACGGCAGACGGACTTGGCTCAGCGGATTTGGCAGCCGCGATCGAGCGTGCGGATCGGCAGGACCGGCGGATCGGCTGCAACTGGTCGTTTGATGGTGCTACGGTCAGCGCCAGATTGATCCAGGAGCTGCACGCTTGAACCTATGGTGGCGCGATGACGATGCCGAAATCGATGATCCGCGCCTCGACCAGCTCCTGGCCATCGCCAAAAGGCGATCCGTGCCGGTTGTCCTGGCTGTTGTCCCGGCACGCCTGGATGGGGCGACCATTCGCAAGATCCTGGCCTGTCCATTCGCCAGCGTGGTCCAGCACGGCCTCGCCCATACCGACCATCGCAGCGAGGATGGGCGAAAATGTGAGCTGGTCGACCGGGTTGACCAGGATGAAGCGCTAATAGCGGCGCGGGAAAGCCTGGCCATTCTTTTTGGTGACCGCTTCCAGCCAGTGATGGCGCCGCCCTGGAACCGGATCGAGCCCGGCCTGCGCGCTCGTCTTCCGTCGCTTGGCTATCTCGGCCTCTCGACGTTCGCGGGCCGCCGCGCAGCGCCGCGGATCCCGAACCTCCGGTTGGTCGACACGCATGTCGATGCCATCTGCTGGCGCAATGGCAAGCAACCGCTCAATGCCGAAGCGATCGTCAGCGCCTGCCAGGACGAGTCTGTCCGCGCCGACGGTCCGATCGGGCTGCTCACCCACCATGCCGTTACCGATGAAGACGGCTTTGTGGCTCTCGACCGCGCGATCGGTCTGCTCCAAGATCGACATAAGGCTCGATTCGTATCCGGAAGCGACCTGTTCGCGGAGTAGGCGGCGCTTGACCCTTCCCCTCCTGGACGTCGACGACCTCGTGGTCACCTTCCTCGCCGATGAAGGGCGTGTGGAAGCCGTGCGTGGAACCTCCTTCGCCGTACCGCAGCATAAAACTGTGGCGCTGGTTGGCGAAAGCGGGTCCGGAAAGACGGTGATCTCCCAGGCGATCCTGGGCATCCTGCCCGACCGGGCGCGGGTCGAGCGCGGCTCCATCCGCTTCCTCAACCGGGGTAAGGTCGTCGACCTCACCAAGTTGGACCAGGACGGGTCCGAACGACGCCGGATGCGCGGGCAGCGCATGTCGATGGTGTTCCAGGAGCCGATGAGCTCGCTCTCGCCCCTGCACCGCATCGGCAATCAGATCGACGAAGTCCTGACCCTCCATGAGGGCCTCAGCGACCAGGAGGCCAAGGGCAGGACCTTGGAGATGCTGGGCTTGGTCGGCTTTCCAGATGCCGAGCGCGCCTATGCAGCCTATCCGTTCGAGCTGTCCGGCGGCCTGCGGCAGCGGGCGGTGATCGCGATGGCACTGGTCTGCCGCCCGGACTTGGTCATTGCGGACGAGCCCACCACGGCTCTCGACGTGACGGTCCAGGCCCAGGTCCTGAAGCTGCTCAAGGACCTGCAGGCGACGCTGGGCATGGCGATCCTGTTCATCACCCACGACCTTGGCGTGGTCGCCAACATGGCGGACGACGTCGTGGTGCTCTACCGCGGCAAGGTCGTGGAGCGGGGGCCTGCGCGAGAACTACTGAAGGACCCGCGGCATCCCTACCTCAAGGGCCTGATCGGCGCGGTTCCTCGCCTGACCACCGACCGCCATGTCCGTCTCAAGGGCCTGCGGAGCATCGATGTCGGCGAGGCACGGGCACTGGAGTCTGGCCTGCCACCGTCCAAGGTGCCGCGCGGCGCCCCGCTGCTGGAAGTCCAGGGGCTGAACAAGCGGTTCATGGCGAGGCGCGGTGGTCCCTTTTCAGGTAACTGGCTGGAGATTGTGGCGGCTGACGACATCACCTTCACGATCGCCAAGGGAGAGAGCTTCGCACTGGTAGGCGAGAGCGGCTCGGGCAAGACCACCGTCAGCAAGATGATCATGCGCGGGCTCACTCCCGACAGCGGCAGGATCCTTTTCCATAGCGACGACGGTCCCTTCGATGTCACCAGGCTCAGCGCCGACGAACTCCGCATCTTCCGCCGTAAGGTGCAGTACGTCTTCCAGGATCCGTATGCCTCGCTCGACCCGCGGATGACCGTATTGGACATCGTGGCCGAGCCGTTGGTCATCCATAGTGTGGGCAATGCGCGGGAGCGGGAGGCGCGCGTCCGCCAGTTGCTGGCGGCCGTAGGGCTGGATGGCAATCGGCACCTGCGGCGCTATCCGCACAGTTTCTCCGGCGGACAGCGCCAGCGCATCGGCATCGCCCGCGCCCTGGCACTCCAGCCGGACCTGCTCTTATGCGACGAGCCGGTCTCCGCGCTGGATGTCTCGGTGCAGGCGCAGGTTCTCAACCTCCTGCGCGACCTGCAGGATGCGTTGCACCTGACCTACCTGTTCGTCGCGCATAACTTGGCGGTGGTCCGCTATGTGGCCGACCGCGTCGCGGTGATGAGCGGCGGCCGCATCGTCGAAATCGCGCCCACTGACCAGTTGTTCGCGAATCCGCAGCACCCCTACACGAAGGCGCTTCTGGCGGCCGTGCCTGAGCCCGATCCGGACCGGCCGCTCGACCTGGAGACGCTGATGGCAGCCGGCACCGGCAAGCCCGGCGCCTGGAAAGCACCCTACACGGTAGGCGAGCGGCCGACGCAGCTGATGGAAGTGGAACCGGCCCACTACGTCCGGATGTTATCCGATGGCCATTCGATGGTCTGACATTTCTGTTCGATGGATGTGCTGAGCCATGATTACTCGCAGGAACTTCGTCGAGACGATCGCGCTGGCGGGCGGCACGGCCATGCTGCCCCGCCTGTCCATGGCAGAGGTCGCTGGCGGACCACCCGACGAGCCGCGGGTTCTGGACAATATTCCCGAACCTGGCCAGCGCGGCGGCGAGTTGCGCACGCTGATCGGTCGTGCTCGTGATACGCGCCTCCTGACGACCTACGGCTACGCGCGTCTGGTCGGCTATGACCTCGACTACCAGTTCGTGGCGGATCTCCTGAAGTCCTACGAGATCGAGCAAGGGCGGATCTTCACCCTCCATCTCCGCAAGGGCCACAAATGGTCCGACGGCCATCCATTCACGTCGGAGGACTTCCGCTTCTACTGGGAGGACGTGGCCAACAACCAGACATTGATGCCGACCGGGCCGGACATGGAGCTGATCCTGGACGGCGAACCGCCCGAGGTGAGCTTCCCCGACGAGCTGACCGTGCGCTATGCCTGGAAGAAACCCAACCCCTTCTTCCTGCCGTCTCTAGCCGCGGCGGCACCCTTGTTCATCTACCGGCCCGCCCACTACCTGAAGCCGTATCACGAAAAGTACGCCACGGCCGAGGAACTGGCTCCCAAGATCAAGGCGGAGAAGTCACGGGACTGGGCCGACCTCTACGGTCGCCATGACCGCATGAACAAGATCGACGATCCGAACATGCCGGATGTGCAGCCCTGGATCCTGCAGACCCCGCCACCGGCAGAGCGGTTCATCGCGATCCGCAATCCTCACTTCCACCGGGTCGACCAGAACGGCGTTCAGCTACCCTATCTGGATCGGGTCGTGCTCGAAGTCGTCGATAGCAAGCTCATTCCGATCAAGGCCGGGGCCGGCGAAACCGATCTGCAGGCACGTGGCCTCTTCTTCAAGGACTACACGTTCCTGAAGGAAAGCGAGGAGCGCAATCACCTTGCGACTTATCTGTGGAAGCAGGCACGCGGTGCGCATCTGGCGCTGTTTCCCAACTTGAACGCGGCCGACGAAACCTGGCGCACGCTGTTCCGGGACCAGCGCCTGCGCGAGGCATTGGCGATCTCCATCGATCGGGATGCCATCAACCAGTTCCTTTACTTTGGGCTGGCGGTTCCCTGCAACAACACGATCCTACCGGAGAGCCCGCTTTGGACTGACGAGGTCGGCACGGCCCACACCCAGTACGACGCCGCCAAGGCCAGTGCACTGCTCGACGAGATCGGTCTGCCCTTGGGCGACGACGGCTTCCGCAAGCTGCCCAACGGTGGGCCGATGCGGCTGGTCGTCGAGACGGCGGGCGAGGACAGCGAGCAGAGCGACGTGCTGGAACTTGTCGCTACGAACTGGAAGGAAATTGGCTTTGGTATCGACGTGAAGCCGTCCCAGCGGGACGTGCTTCGCAACCGCATCTTCTCCGGCGAGTGCCTGATGTCGATCTGGTACGGTATGGAGAATGGCATCCCACGTGCCGAGACGCCTCCGAACGAGTTCATTCCGACAGCACAGGACCAGGCGCAGTGGCCCAAATGGGGTCAGTACTTGGAGACCAAGGGCAAGGCGGGCGAGGCGCCGGACATGCCTGAGGCGCAGGAGCTCATGAAGCTCTTCAAGGAATGGCGTTTTGCCGAGGACGACGGCGCGCGCACCGCGATCTGGCAGTCAATCCTGCAAAACCATGCCCGCAATGTCTGGACGATCGGCCTGATCACCGGGGTCATGCAGCCTGTGGTCGCCAAGACCAGTCTGCAGAACATCCCCGCGGAGGGTATCTACAACTGGGAGCCGGGCGCTCATTTTGGCATCTACCGGCCGGACAGCTGGTGGATCAAGAACGCCTGACACTGCCGAACCATCATGGGCCGGCGTCTCGGCCTGCTCAGTCGATGTTGTCATTTTTTATGACGCTGGCGGATATGTGCGAAGTTGAGAGAGGGATAGAGAAGGGATGAAGCTATCGAGCTGAGTACATGCCAGGGGGAGATTGGGTGGTGGCCGGAGGCTTTCCTGGGAATGTTGCGGCTAATTCCTCGCACGTTCTTTGTCAGCCGATGGCGTAACTGCAATTTCTATCAATAGGCATATCCAGGTCATCGGTCGTAGGACTGTGATCGACTAGTTGAAGCGGCTGAGGGCGCCGGACTTGAGCCGGCACCATAGATGTTGAAGACATTCGGCAAAAAGCCGGTTATACTCGCGCCGCTCGGCGCCAGTAATTGTTCGGACGCCAGCCGCAGCATGGTGGACACAGGGATGGTACGGGGCGTCGTTGCTGCCGTCGGAATGGTGCTGCTGAGCAGCACGGCTGTTCTGGCCAATCCCGATGCAAAGCTATGCGTGACCGCGATCTCCGCGCCTCCCGCTGCCCTGGACGAGATCATTGAAGCTTGCACCCGCGTGCTGCCGATCGCGGCCACGGCCAGGGATAAGCAGCTATTCCACCGCTATCGTGGTTGGGCCCTGGAGGGCAAAGGGGCCTTGCCCGCCGCGCTTGCCGACTACAATCAGGCTCTCGCGATCAATCCGGGCGACCAGTGGTCGCTTCAGGGTCGCGCACAGGTCCACAAGGCGATGGGACAACTGGACCTGGCCCGTAGCGACTATCTGCGCCTGGACGAGATCAGTCCGGATACGCGCTGGCGCGTAGCGCTGGAGGACCTGGGAACGCTCGTGGCCCCGCGGCCTCCGAAACCCGTCGTCGCCGAGCCCGCTGTCGTGCCAGCCGTCGAGCCCGCCATCGAAGTCGCCACCAGGAGCACGCTGCCGGCTGCCATCGATGGCCTGCCTCCAGGTACTGGTGCCGCAGCCGAGCCTGTCGATCCGGAGGCGTTGGTCCGGCAGATCCAGGTCGGGCTGCGCGAACTGGGCTATTACGCTGGGCCCATCAACGGGCGTGTCGGCACGCAGACCCGACAAGCCATGGAAGCATTCGCGGACGGTGAAGGGATGGAGCCCTGGGACGAGCCGGACGAGCAGATGTTCGCGGCTGTCCAGGAAGTCGTACGGGAACGGCAGGCGCAGGCCGCGGAAGAGCGGCGGGCGCTGATCCAGCGGGCCCAGCAGAGCTTGGCCGACCTGGGCTACGACATCGGCTATGTCGACGGTATCTGGGGGGCTCGTTCCAGGCAGGCCTTGACCAGCTGGCTCGCGAGCCAAGGCCAGCCGGCACGTGAGCAGGTTGACGGCGAGATCGTAGCTTGGCTCGAGAAGGTAGTCGCATCGAGGCAGACAGAGCAGGCGACGAGCCAGGCTCCGTTAGACGTAGTTCAGACGCCGGTCGCCGCGCCGCCCGAACCGTTAGTCGCCGAGGCCCCCGCAGCCGACGTTGCTGCACCCGCGGCTCCGACACCTGCTGTCCCCACGACCCAGGCTGTGCCGGCAGCCACGACTGTGGTCGTCAGCCTCTCCGAGGAGCCTGCCGTCGCCAAGCCGGACGAGCAGGCGCCTCCCGCCATTGAGCCGGAGGCCGAGGCCAACGCGGCCGACCCTTCACCTGCGATCTACGACGAGATGTTCGAACAGGCTGCAGCCGGAACGTCGGACTTGCGCCGGGTGGCGCTCGTGATCGGCAACGCTGACTACGAGCATGCCAATCCGCTGGTGAATCCGGAACGGGATGCCGAAGGCATTGCGGATGCCTTGGAGGAGATCGGATTTGACAAGGTCATCCGTGGTATCAACCTCGACGGCACCGGGATGGACGAGCGGACCGAGGAGTTCGCGGAGGAGGCCGAATCGGCTGACCTGGCTCTTGTGTATTATGCCGGGCATGGATTCCAGCACGGTGGCAAGAACTACATCGTGCCGATCGACGCGGAAGTGAAGACGGAGCGGACCCTGCGCCGGCTTCCGCGCCTGGACGAGCTGATCGAGGATGCCAGCCATGCCGAGAAGATCGCCATGGTGTTCATCGACGCCTGTCGTGACAATCCGTTCGGTCGTCTGGCCCGAAGTCTCGGGCCGTCCCGGTCCAGCGGCATCGGTACTTCCGAGACCGGCTGGGCGAGCCCGAGCGAGGTGCCGCCCCAGACTCTGATTTCCTTTGCCACCAAGGCCGGTACGGTGGCCTATGACGGTGACGGAACCAACAGCCCCTATGCCATGGCGCTGATGCGCTACCTCAAGACACCGGGCCTCGAGGTGGTCGACCTCGTGAGAAAGGTGCATGACGAGGTCAAGCAGGAGACTGACGGCAAGCAGCAGCCGGACTTCCAGGGGTCTCTGGACGGCGAGAAGATCTATCTCATGCCGGTGGAGCTGGAGGTGGCCGGCATCGAACTGGTGGCCCTGACACCGAGCGAACTGAAGGCTGTCCAGCGGTCGTTGAACTTGATGGGCTGGTGGCAGGGTCCCATTGATGGGCAGCCGTCGGAGTGGCTCCTGGACACGGTGAGCGGATACCAGCGCAGCCTCGGACAGCCTGCCACAGGTCGGTTGAGCCCGAGCGATATGGTCGCGCTTCACCGCCAGGCCATGCTCCGCCAGCCGCCCGAGCCGCTGCCGGAGATGGGCAGCATGGCCAGTTTCATGCGGCGGCTCCGGCAGTCTGAGCCGGAAGCCCTGCGCCTTGCCGGCATGATCGCGGACCCGGCCTTCAGGTCGCTCCCCGAATGGCCGAAAGACACGAAGGAAGCGGCGATCAACTATCGAGACGCGGCGGAGCGCGGTGACGTCATTGCGATGGCGCGGCTGGGGATCCTGCTGACCCGTCCGAGTGAACCGCCGGAGAACCAAGCGGTCGGGCGCAGCTGGCTGGAACGTGCCGCGAGCCAGGGCGATCCGCTGGCGTCACTGCGATTGGCTGAGCTGCTGATGACTGGTCCAGCCTCGGTGAGCGAGGTGGGACGCGTCCGCGCGAGGGAACTGTTGAAGGTTGCGGCGGCCAGTCCGGATACCGACGGGTTGGCGCTTACCCATCTCCGGGAACTGGAGGAGACGGAGGTCCAGTAACGGCTGTAGCCTTGCCGCCTTGACCCTCTGTCCAAACGTCAGCCTGTCAGCACTGCGCTGATCAGCTCGCGCAATTCTTCCTCGGTGAAGTGCCGGCAATTCGCCTGCAGCATCGGCATGTTCTCAGGAGACAGGGTGGTGGCATAGAGCTCGTCGATCTGGTCTGGGCCCAGGTCGACATCGGAGAGATCTCGACCTACCTCCACCTCGTCGAGCAGCCGATCGTAGCTGGCGACGAGGTCCTGCGGCAGCACGCCCATCGCCGTGGCGACGTCGGCATGAAGCCGCGGCGTCTCTTCCTGATTGGCCTCCAGCGCTGCACTGAGTGCCAGGGCCACGGCCCGCCCATGATGGACATGGGCCAAGGTCCCCATCGCATGACCGATGGCATGTGCGATGCCGGTTCCGGCATTGTCGATGGCCGTGCCGGCGAGCGCTGCCGCAATCAGCATGCCGCCACGCGCCTCCAGGTTGCCCGGCTCGTCCAACGCGGTGCCGAGGTGGCGGCAGACCAGGCGGATGGCGTGCAGGGCCGAGGCCGCCACCAGCGGGTTCGCCCGCCGGTTTGTCGCAGCCTCGATGGCGTGCACAAGTGCATCCAACCCCGTCCACGCCGTCAGCTTGGCCGGCAATGACACCGAAAGGGCAGGGTCGAGCACGGCCAGCGCCGGGCGCAGTTCTTCACCCCAGGCCCAGACCTTATGGCCATGGCTGTTCGTGAAGACGGCGGTGCGGGTCATTTCCGCCCCGGTGCCGGCCGTAGTCGGTACCGCGATGATCGGAAGCGTGTCGCGGGGTAGGGGAACGGCGCACAGGGCGTAGGTGTCGGGATGCTGCCGGCCGGCGAGCGCGACGGCCGCAAGCTTGCCGGCGTCGATCGCGGATCCCCCACCCACTGCGATCACAAGCCTCGCAGCGTGGCGTCGTCCCATCTCGGCCGCCGCCTCGATCTTGCCGCTGTCAGGATCGCCCACGATCTCCGCATACATCAGCGCGTGGTGTCCGGCCATCGCCAACCGTTCGCGCAGCGCCACGACTCGATCCAGCGATGCAATCGCCCGGTCGGTGACGAGGAGGATCCGTGCTGCCGATCCCAGCATGGCGGTCACGTCCTCAGCCACCGCCAATACCCGGTCTTCACCGAAGGCGACCGGTGTACCCCGTTCAAGGCCGAAGCTTGACGACATGCAAATCCTCCGACTGCACCTTCTTCCCGTGCTATCCGCACGACAGGCAGCGCCGCAAGTGGCATCGGAGAAGCAACCAGGATGAAAATCACCAAGATCGAATTGACGCATCACGCGATCGATCTCGATCCGCCGTTCCCTGCATCCTGGGACCCTGTTCCTCGTCGTCGTTTCGTGGTCGATATCGTCCGGGTCGCCACGGACGAAGGGCTGGTCGGCATCGGTTCTGGCGATCCGATGCCTGGCCTCGCCGGCAACGAACATCTGTTCATCGGCCATGACCCGCGCGACCTGTCCCGTCACGCCCGAATCATCGACAACCTCTCGTTCTTCTACGGCCGGATTTGGCCGCTCGATCTGGCCCTATGGGACCTGTTCGGCAAGATCACCGGCCAGCCCGTCTGGCGCCTGTTGGGTGGCAGTTCCGGCCGGATCCTATGCTATGCCTCGTCCGGCACCTTGCGAGACCCCGGGGCCATGGCCGAGCAGGCGGCCGCCTTCGCCGAGCGCGGCTACCGCCATATGAAGATACGCTTCCACGAGGAACACTGGAGAAAGGACGTCGCGAAGATCGAGGCGGTGCGGACCGCCATCGGCGACCGCATGGAGTTGATGGTCGACTGCAACCAGGGCTGGCGGATGCCGTGGGATGCCTCACCCTCATGGACACTCAAGGATGCCCTGGCGGTGGCGAAGGCGCTGGAGCCACTCGGCGTTTTCTGGCTGGAGGAGCCGCTGCATCGATCGGACGTGCAGGGTATGAAGGCGCTGCGCGACGCCACGCCGATTCGCGTCGCCGCCGGAGAACTCGCGCGCGATCTGGAAAGCATGCGCACCTTCATCCGCGCCGGCTGCGTGGATGTCCTGCAGACGGATGTGGTGTGCGGCGGCGGCATCTCCGGCCTGGCGGATGTCTTCCGTGAGGCGAGGGCAGCCGGGATCGCGTTTACGCCGCACACCTGGGGCAATGGCATCGGTCTCCTGGGCAACGCTCATCTGGTGGCGGGGCTTGGTCCCATGCTGCCGCTGGAGTTCCCCTACGATCCACCGGAATGGACCACGGCAAGGCGAGACCACGGTCTGGCCCGGACGATTGAGGTCGACGGGCAGGCCTGCATGAACCTGGACGAGACTCCCGGTCTCGGGATCGAGTTGGACGAGGACAAGCTCGCCGCCACGAGGATCGGCTGATGGAGCGTGGAAGGATAGCGGGGCTGTTCGTCTACCCGGTCAAGGGCTGCCGGGGGATCACCCTGGACGAGGTCAAGGTCGAGCCGATGGGGTTGGCCTTCGACCGGCGCTGGTTGATCGTTCGACCCGATGGCCGCTTCATCACCCAGCGCGAGGCGCCCGCCCTTGCAAGGATCGTCCCGCAGTTCAGTAGCGGGCAGCTCGTGCTCAGGCTGGACGCAGAGCCCTATGCCATCGATCTGGATCAGGCTGGCGAACCGATCGAGGTCGCGATCTGGCGGGATCGGTTTTCCGCCTTTACGCAGCCTGCAGCCGTCGATCAGGCACTGTCCCGCTTTCTCGAGCGTCCGGTCCGGCTGGTGAAGTTCGACCCGACGGTTCATCGGCCGTGTAGTCCGGAGGTCTCGCCGCCTGGCGCCCATGCAGCCTTTGCCGACGAATTCCCGCTCCTCGTCACCAGCACCGCCTCCCTGGGCCGGCTCAACGACGTTCTGATGGAGCACGGCCAGGAACCCGTGCCCATGGACCGATTTCGGCCGAACATCGTGGTCGAAGGGCTTCCCGCATGGGCGGAGGACAGACTTTGCGAGATCAGGATCGGCGGCTTGCATCTTCGCCTTGTCACGCCGTGCGAGCGCTGCATTGTCACGACCACCGACCAGATCACCGGCGCCAGGGACAGCAACGAGCCCATCCGGACCTTGCGCATGCTGCACGCCGATCCTGGGGGAAAGCCCCTGTTCGGCTGGAATGCCGTGCCACTGACTGACAACGGCGATGCGCCGATCTTGAGGCTCGGCGCTGAAATCCTGGGCGTGGCAGCACCGTAGGGCTGCGCGATACCTTCCCTGAGGTCAATTTGCCCTTGCACCCCGGGGGGTCTGACCCTATCTACCGGGTCGACGAAAAGAAGCCCATGCACTGCGGCGCGCGCGGCGGCGGCTTTCTGATCAGCCCTGGACCCCCGTGGTCTCTCGGAAGGTTGGAAATGACCCCTAGCTACGGCAGCGCCGAGGCGTTGCTTTCCCATCTCCGAAATTCGCACCCAATCGTCGGCGTTCGGCCTCATGTGGTCGAGCAGACGGCACGGCGCATGGTTGCCGCCTTTCCTGGCGACACCCTCTACGCCGTAAAGTGCAACGACACGCCATCCGTTCTCGACGCGCTCTGGAAGGGTGGCATCCGCCATTTCGACACAGCGTCGATTGGAGAGGTTCGTGCTGTCCGGCGCCAGTTCCCTGGTGCGGTCTGCCACTTCATGCACCCGGTCAAGTCGCCCGAGGCGATTGCGGAAGCCTATTTCCAGCATGGCGTGCGCTCCTTCGTGCTCGACCATGAGGAGGAGCTTGCCAAGATCGTGCAGGTGACGGAGCGTGCACTGGATCTTGACCTGTTCGTGCGTCTGGCGGTGCCGGGTGACGGAGCGGTACTCACCCTTACCGGGAAGTTTGGTTGCGAGGTCGACGAGGCACCGCCCCTGGTGCGCGCGGCGCGCGCCTATGGCCGCACGGTCGGGCTGACCTTCCACGTGGGCTCGCAGTGCCTGGACCCGCTGGCATTCCGGCGTGCGATCGCCTTGTGTGGCGAGGTCGTGCGCGAGACGGGCCCCGTCGACATGCTGGACGTGGGTGGGGGTTTTCCCGGTCGCTACAAAGGCGACGAGCCGCTCTTCGACCAGTTCGTGGCGACGATCCGCAAGGCAGTCATCGATCATGGCCTGGAGGGTACCCCGCTCCAGTGCGAGCCTGGTCGCGCCCTCGTAGCCGATGGGGCATCGGTTCTGGCCCGGGTGGAACTTCGGCGCGGCTCCTCCCTCTACTTGAACGACGGCGTCTATGGGAATTTGGCTGAGCTGAAGTGGATTGGGCCCCAGTTCCCCTTACGTGCCGTACGACCGGATGGCCGGCGTTCCGATGCGAGGCAAATGGCGTTCGACCTGTTCGGCCCGACCTGCGACAGCATCGACTCGATGCCGGGGCCACACTGGCTCCCCGCCGACATGGATGAGGGGGACTGGATCGAGGTCGGGCAGATGGGGGCCTACAGCAACGCGCTACGGACCAACTTCAACGGCTTTGAGACTGGTTCCGTAGCGTTCCTGCACGACGAGGCATTCGACCGCCGCTCCCTCGATCAGGCCGGTCATGGTGGCGCCCGGCGTTTCGCCTATGCGCGGGCGGCCTGACCCCGATTGCGACATCCTGGCCTGAGCTGAAGCGAAAGGCTGGATTCCATCGTCAAGCATGCGCACATTGGCGCGGTCGACGTCATGCAAGGTCTTGGGAACGACATCATGGACTATGAGCGCATCTTCCGCGACGCGGTGACGGCCGTGCGCGTGGAGGGTCGCTACCGGGTGTTCTGCGATATCGAGCGCCAGGTGGGCTCGTTTCCCCGGGCCCTGCGCCATACCGCTCGTGGCGTAAGGCCGATCGTGATCTGGTGCTCGAACGACTATCTCGGCATGGGAACCCGGCCGTTCATGGTGGAAGCTGCCCTTGCGGCCGTCACACAGCACGGCACCGGGGCAGGCGGCACGCGCAACATCAGCGGCTCCAACCACCTTCATGTATCCCTTGAGCGCGAACTTGCCGATCTCCACGGCAAGGAGGCCGCGCTCGTGTTCACGTCGGGCTATGTGGCCAACGAGGCAGCAATCTCCACAGTGGCCAAGCTGCTGCCGGACTGCATCGTCTTCAGCGACGAGAAGAACCACGCTTCCATGATTGCCGGCATCCGGAGTGGTGGAACGTCCAAGCGGATCTTCCGGCACAACGATGTGGCGCATCTCGAGCAGATGCTGAAGGAGACCGCACCGGACCGCCCGAAGCTGATCGCGTTCGAGGGCGTCTACTCCATGGACGGCAGCTTCGGGAAGGTTCGCGAGATCCTGGATCTCGCCGAACGCCACAGCGCGATGACATACCTTGACGAAGTTCATGCGGTCGGAATGTACGGCCACCGTGGCGGCGGCATTGCCCAGATGCTGGGCGAGGAACACCGGGTGACGGTAATTCAGGGCACGCTCGCCAAGGCATTCGGTGCGCTTGGTGGGTATATTGCCGGTTCTGTCGCTCTGATCGATGCAGTTCGCTCCTATGCCCCCGGGTTCATCTTCACGACCTCGCTGCCTCCCGCCGTCACGGGTGCCGCCTTGGCCAGCGTCCGGCACCTCAAGGCGAGCGATGCCGAGCGCATCCAGCACCAGGAACGCGCATCGGCGGTGCGTCGCCGCCTCGCCGCGGCCGGCATTCCCGTCATGGACAATCCCTCGCACATCGTTCCAGTCTTCGTCGGTGATCCAGTTCTCTGCAAGCAGGCGAGCGACCTGCTCCTTGAGGAGCACGGGATCTATATCCAGCCCATCAACTATCCGACTGTTCCGAGGGGCACCGAGCGTCTGCGCATCACGCCGTCGCCGTTTCACGACGACCAACTGGTTGACCATTTGGTCACAGCTATGCAGAGCGTGTGGTCCAATCTGTCACTCAAGCGGGCTGCCTGACCTCGATCGGCCCTGAAGGACCAGTGCCGCCGTCAGATCAGCCCGTCAGCAGGCGCTCGACCCCGTTGACGATGGCACTGGACCGTAGCGCCGCCTGGATCTGATCTAGCTGTTCGCGTGAATTCACCTCGACGTCCAGGGTGATCTCGAACAGCTCCTCGTCCTTGCGGTTCATCCTCACGTCGGTGATGTTCCCGCCCTGCTTGCCGATCACGGTGCTTACCGTGCCTAGCGCGCCCGGCCTGTTGATGACCATCACCGCCAGTCGCGCAGGAGCTGTCGCGTCTGCCTGCCGGCCGTTCCAACCCAACGTCATCATGCCGGCGGCTTCTTCGGCAGCAACATTGCGACACTCGAGCCGGTGGATGGCGATCCCCTTGCCCGTCCGGACAAGACCTATGATCGGGTCGCCCGGCACTGGATGACAGCAGCCGGCGAAGTGGAAGGCCACGCCTGGCGGCAGGCCGCGGATCGGCCCGGCATGCTCGGTCTGCTCGACCGGCGTGCCCTTGGAACGATAAGCGACAAGCTCTTCTTCAGGGGGAGGAGGTGCCGGCTGCAATTCGCTGCGGACGACGTCGATGACGGTCTTGGCGGATAGTGTACCGTCACCCACGGCGACCAGCAGGTCCTCGACGCTCTTGAGCGACAGTGTCTGGCGAGCCTTGTCCAGGTGCTTTTCGCCGAACGGAAGGTGTTCCCGCTCGGCAAGCTTCATCACCTGGTCCTTGCCCTGGTCGATGAACTCGGAACGACGCTGCTGCCGCAGGAAGCGCCGGATCCGCGACCGCGCCTTGCCAGTGACGACGAATCGTTCCCAGGCCGGGGAAGGGGTTGCGCCCTTAGCCGTGATGATCTGGACCTGATCGCCGTTCTTGAGCTGGGTGCGCAGCTGCACGATCCGGCCATCGATCTTGGCGCCTACACAGGAATCGCCGATCTGCGAATGGACCGCATAGGCGAAATCGACCGGGGTGGCACCCCTGGGCAGGCTGATCAGCTGGCCCTTTGGCGTGAAGCAGAAGGCCTGGTCCTGGAACATCTCGAGCTTAGTATGCTCCAGGAACTCCTCGGGGTCATTCGTATGTTCCAGGATCTCCAGGAGCGAGCGCAGCCAACGAAACTGCCGGCCGTCGCGCGGACGCTCACCATCCTTGTAGGCCCAGTGCGCGGCTACCCCGAGCTCCGCCACCTCGTGCATCTCGGTGGTGCGGATCTGGATCTCGACCTTGCGACCCTCAGGACCAAGGATCGTGGTATGCAGCGAACGATAACCGTTCGGCTTGGGCAGGCTGATATAGTCCTTGAACCGGCCTGGCAGCGTTTGCCATTTGCCGTGGATGACGCCGAGTGACGCATAGCACTCGCCGACCGTTCCCACGATCACCCGGAAGGCCATCAAGTCAGACAGCTGCTCGAAGCTGACGTTCTTGTTCTGCATCTTCTTCCAGATCGAGTACGGGGTCTTCACCCGTCCCGTGATCTCGGCTTCAATGCCTTCTTTGTGCAGCGTCTCGCGCAAGGAGGAGCATACGCGCTCGATGAGCCCGGTGTCGCCCTGGCGCAGCATGTCCAGCCGATGGAGCACACCTTCCCGGTGCTCGGGCCACAGCGCGGAGAACGCCAGGTCCTCCAGCTCTTCCTTCATCGCCTCCATGCCGATGCGCTCGGCCAGCGGCGCGTAGATCTCGAGCGTCTCCCTGGCGATCCGCTTGCGACGCTGCTCGTTCTTGATGAAGTGCAGGGTGCGCATGTTGTGGAGCCGGTCGGCGAGCTTGACCAGCAGCACCCGGATGTCCTCGCTCATGGCGAGGAGGAGTTTGCGGAAGTTTTCGGCCTGGGCGGTTTCGGCGGATTGCAGCTCGATCTTGTTGAGCTTGGTCACGCCCTCGACGAGGCGAGCCACCTCCTTGCCGAACAGCCGCGCGATCTCGGCATTGGTGGTGACGGTGTCCTCGACCGTGTCGTGGAGCAGGCCCGTCGCGATCGATGCCGTGTCCAGTTTCAGCCCGGCCAGGATGCCAGCAACCTCTACCGGATGGTGGTAATATGGGTCGCCGGACGCCCGGAGCTGGGACCCGTGCGCACGCATAGTGAACACGTAGGCGCGGTCAAGAAGTTCCTCGTCCACGTTGGGATCATAGGCGCGCACGAGATCGACCAGCTCGTACTGGCGGAGGACCTTGCGTCGTGAAACGGGCTTGGCCGGTTCCGCCGGTGCTTCGGCAGCCACCTTCGTGAGGCTCTCGTCACCAAGCTCCAGCGTCACAGTCGCCTGAACTCCCCCGCGACCGCCTCTGCCCGCCAGGCGGCCGCTACAACCAATGGATCAGCGTTCGAAGCCTTCGTCCTCGATGATGTCCTGATCCTGGTAGGATACGTCCTCGGGCATCTGCCCGATCTGCCCGAGATCGGGCGCCGGCATGAGCGCATCGAGCTCATCCTGCAGGCTTTCCGGCTCCTCGCTGCCGATCTCGGCATGACGGCGCAGGCCGTGGATCAACTCATAGCGGAGATGATCGAGGTCAATCTTGTCTTCGGCGATCTCGCGCAACGCCACGACCGGGTTCTTGTCGTTGTCGCGATCGACGTTCAAGGCGGCGCCGGCCGATACGTCGCGGGCACGCTGCGCTGCGAGCATGACGAGTTCGAACCGGCTCGGGACGCGTTCGACGCAGTCCTCGACGGTGATGCGGGCCATGAAAAACTCCGGGAAATACGACGTCGTTCTCTCATTTAATGCATCGGAGCCGCAGGTGCAAACAACCTGCTCCAGAATCTGGCGCCCATGTGTCGTGGAGAACCTCCCAACCATAAGGTGACAGGTTGGTGCCTCCTGGTCGCAGGGCGGTTGCCGCGGCGTTGCGATCGATCTAGACGGAAGTCTCCGCCGAGTGGCGGCAACACAACAACGCTTTCCGGAGCGGCCCGATGGGGCTCCTGCCCTCAGATATCCTTCACCCTGACGACCGGACGTCGCTGTTCATCGACGGCGCCAATCTCTACCAAGCCGCGCGTGCGTTGGCGTTCGACATCGACTACAAGCGGTTGCTGCGGACGTTCAACCTCTCTTGTCGGTTTATCCGGGCCTATTATTACACGGCTCTTTTGGACGAGCAGGAGTATTCGCCGATCCGGCCTCTTGTCGACTGGCTCGACTACAACGGCTACACCATGGTGACCAAGCCGTTGAAGGAATACACTCAGACCTCCGGTCGCCGCAAGTTCAAGGGGAACATGGATGTCGACATCGCCGTCGACATCATGGAGCAGTCGCACTTCCTGGACCACATCGTCCTGATCTCCGGCGACGGCGATTTCCGCCGGCTCGTCGACGCCGTGCAGCGGCGCGGCAAGCGGGTTACGGTAATCTCGACGATCAAGATCCAGCCGCCGCTGATCGCCGACGAGCTGCGCCGCCAAGCCGATTTCTTCGTCGATCTGGCTGACCTCATGCCCCTGATCGCACGCGAGAACCCGCGGCCCATGGTGGCCGATGATCTGGAACGTGGCCTAGGCGAGGACGAGGAAGACGACGAGCAGGTCGAAACCTGACCGGGACATTTCCACCACGGGCGACGCCACCCGCCGACTGCCAGCTCTGCCCACGCTTGGCCGCCTTCCGTGAAGCCAACCGGATCAAGCTTCCCGGCTGGCACCATGCGCCGGTTCCCTCGTTTGGCGCGAGCGATGCATCGGTGCTGGTGGTGGGCCTGGCTCCCGGGCTGCGGGGTGCGAACCGTACCGGGCGGCCGTTCACCGGCGACTTCGCAGGCGACATCCTCTATGAGGCATTGGCGGCGCATGGCTTAGCCGAAGGGGTCTATCGGGCCGATCCGTCCGACGGGTTCCGGCTCCTGGATGCCCGCGTGACCAATGCCGCGCGGTGCGTCCCCCCGGAGAACAAGCCAACGCCAGCCGAGGTCGCAACCTGTCGGCGCTTCCTGATGGACGAGCTGACAATGCCGCCCCGGCCAAAGGTCGTCCTGGCGCTCGGTCGCATCGCACACGAGTCGACCTTGCGAGGCTTCGGCTGTCGGCCGTCCGACTTCCCATTCGGCCACGCGACAGTCCATCGCATCGACGACGCCACCAGCCTTGTCTCCAGCTACCACACGTCCCGCTACAACATTCAGACCGGACGGCTGACACGGGCCATGTTCGACCAGGTCATGGCGAAGGTGGCGGCGCTGCGCCTGCAGGCTGGCTGAGCCAGCGGTCGAACGCCGACCAGAACTGGGCTCGGAGAGGCTCCTGTTCGATCAGGATCTCATGGCGGGCGTGGGGGATGTGGACCAGCTCGGCGTTTGGAAGCCACCCGGTGATCCTCTCGATCGCCTTGACGTCGACGATCCCTTCGTGCCCACCGACCGCCAGCAGCATGGGGCACTTTACCGTCCTCGCAAATGACGCCCGCTGCGTCCGATGGACGGATCCCAGAGCGGCGCTCAGCCAGCTGAAGGTCGGCCCGCCCAAGGCCAGCTCGGGATCGGCTTCGAGCAGGGTTCGTAGCCTGTGGTATTGATCGGGGCTGCTGGTGAGCAGGTTGCCCTCGAACGGACCAAGTGCGTAGGCTCGGGGCCCCTGGCCGAAGGCATAGGCTTCGCTGCGGCCGGCAAGGCACATCAGGTCCGCCGTCGCTTTTGCAAGTGGGCCGGGCAGACCGTTGAACTGGATGCCGAACATCGGCGCCGTCATCGCGGCCGCTGCGAAAAAGGCTGGTCGGTCGTGGACGAAGCGCAGGCCGATCTGGCCGCCCATCGAATGCGCGAGCATGAGGCGCGGTCGGGGAAAGCTTCGCGCCTCGATCAAGCCAGTGACAGTGTCCAGATCCGCGAGATAGTCCTCGAACCCTCTGACATGCCCCTTCGCGCGGTCAGGCAGGAACCGATCGGACAGGCCCTGTCCCCGCCAATCGAATGCGACCACGTCCAGGTCCCTGTCCAGCAGCTGCTGAACGACCTCGTCGTACTTCTCGACGAACTCGGTCCGGCCCGTACAGATGACGACCGTGCCGCGGCGCGGCCCCTCGCTGCGCCAGCTGATGCAGCGCAGGCGCATGCCATCCACGACAGGCCAGTCGACCCTCGTTTCACGGCTGTCGGTCAAGTATCGGCTTCCTGACCCAGGATCTCGGCGAACAGTCCGGCATCGACGTTGCCGCCTGACAGCACCACCACGATCGTCCGGCCGTGGATCGGCACGCCGCCGCTCAGGACGGACGCGAGCGCCACCGCGCCGCCAGGCTCGACCACCAGCTTGAGGTACTGGAACGCCACCCGCATCGCCTGCCGCACGGCAGCCTCGTCGGCCACCTTGCCCCCCGCGAGCAGGCGGCGATTGATCGGGAATGTCAGCTCGCCCGGGCGCGGCGACATCAGCGCATCGCAGATTGTCACGCCGCCATCATGGGACAGTCGTTCCCCGGCTGCGAGCGAACGGGCATGATCATCGAATCCGGCCGGCTCGGCTGTCATGACCTCGGCACTCGGAAAGCTATCGAGCACGGCGGTTGCGACCCCGGCAATCAACCCGCCACCGCTGGCCGGTGCCAGGACGGCATCGGGAACGATGGATCGCGCTTGGCAATCTTCGACGATCTCGAGCCCCACCGTACCCTGTCCCGCCATCACGAACGGGTCGTCGTAGGGCCGGACCAGCACTGCCTCCTCCTCAAGCGCGATCCTTGCCCCGATCGCCTCCCGGTCCTCCGTCCGCCGGTCGTAGAGCACGACATTCGCGCCATAGGCCCGCGTGTTCTCGATCTTCGTGCGCGGCGCGTCGGCCGGCATCACGATGGTTGCCCGTATCTTCAGCAGTTCGGCAGCGTGGGCTACGCCCTGGGCGTGATTGCCTGACGAGAAGGCCACCACTGGTCGTCCGCCGGTCATGCTGACGGCGTTGTAGGCGCCACGGAACTTGAAGCTGCCGGTGCGCTGCAGGCATTCGGCCTTTGCCAGCAGCCGTCCGCCCAATTTCGCGTTCAGCAACGGGCTCTCGAGGAGAGGTGTCCGCACTGCAAGGCCTGCCAGCCGAAAAGCGGCAGCACGAATCGTTTCAACGGACAGCAGCGAAGCATCTGCAGGAGGCACGCCTGATCTCCGAAGATGATGGATCAGGAAGGGTTGATCACCCGCGGCTCGAACGGATGGCCGGCCACCTCGGCATCCCAACCAAACCGAACACGGTAGACATTGCGCCCTTCCAGGACCCGCTGGACATAGTTGCGTGTCTCGGTGAAGGGAATGATCTCGATCCAGTCGATCAGCTCGTGGAGGCCTTTGCCGCGCGGGTCGCCATAGCGGTCGATCCAGGTCGAGACGCGCTGCGGCCCGGCATTGTAGGCGGCGATCGCCATGGCCGGCTCTCCCCACTTGTTCAGCTGCTCCTCCAGATAGGTCCGACCGAGCGACACGTTGTAGACCGGGTCCGTCAGCAGCCGGGACTTTGCATAGTCCACGCCCTGGCGGCGTGCCATGGCCTTGGCGGTACCCGGCATCAATTGCAGCAGGCCGAGCGCACCCGCCGGGCTTTGGGCTCGCGCATAGAATTGACTTTCCTGGCGTGCCACTGCGGTCACGAGGGCCGGATCGACACCCAGCGACTTGGTGAGCGACGCGAAGGGTGGCGCCGGGAAGGCCGCTGCCGCATTCAGCCGGCCGGTTCGCTGGGCCAGCCGTGCCGTCTGGACAACCGTGTCCATCCGCTTGCAGTCGGCGGCGAGTTCCGCCACCAGGCCAAGTGTCGAGGACTGGCCGAGTGATCTATCGGCCAGGAAGGCGAGCAGGCTGCCAGCTTGGTCGTTGCCGCCATGCTCGCACAGAAGACGGGCCAGCCGGACGAGCTTGTCCTTGTCGAACGTCTCCCGCAGCGCTTTTCCGGCGGCGGGGAAGTCCAGGGGAGGCAGCGAAGGCCGATGCCCGCCCTCCAGCCAGGCCAGCTGGCCATAGAAGGTCGTGCCGTGCTGCGAAGCTTCCTGCCAGCGGACGGCAGCGGCATCCGTCTGCCCAGCCTCGGCGCGGGCCCGTCCTGCCCAGTAGCCGCCCCGCGCTAAGCTGATCGGCGAAGAAACGGTGCCGGCGATGGCCTCGAAATGCTTGGCCGCATCCTTCGGCCGGTCCAGGAAGCTGAGCGCGATCCAGCCTGCCAGCCATTCGGCATCGGCAAAACTGGAATCGGTGGCCGGCTGTCGATGTGCCGTGGCCAGTCGATAGGCTTCCTTGAACGCCCGGGCGTCCAGGCGGTCGCGGATCTGGATTTGCCGCTCCTTCCACCAGGCCGAAGGCTGGTCGGCGGCGCTGCGGGTGAGCAGCAGCAACTCTCTCGCACGGACATCGCGCCCATCCTTGCGCGCCCTTGTGATCCGATCGAGCGTCAGCCCCGGATCGGCCTTCAAAGCATCGGGTACGGCCGCGACGGCTCGATCAATCCCTTTCGCACCGGATTGCAGGAGGATGCGAGCCTCCGCCAACTTCCGGTGGCCGGCATCGACCCGCTTTGCCTGGCGGCGGGCCTCGGCCCACTGCCCGGCGGCCAGCACCGCATCCAGCCGCTCGCGATGATCGTCGGGACCGATCAGGTCTCCGAGCCTGCCAAGGAAGAATTCCTCCTCGGACGAAGAGAACCGCCCCTCGATCCAGGCCTTGCGCGCGAGGTTCTGTGCCTGGTCCCGCTGGCCCTCATCGAGCAGTGCCATCGCGAGCCGTGTACGTCCTTGCCTCGTGAGCGGCTCGCGCTCGGCAAAGAAAGCCAGGACCGTCTCGTTGTCTTTGGAACTGTCCAGTGCTTCCTCGGCACGAGCCTGGATCCGCCGGCCGTCCGGCCAAGCCAGAGGCTCCTCGAGATGTGCCTGGAAGCGTTCGAATGACGGCAGGGGTGTGCCATCCCGCAGTTCGCGCCAGACCACGTATTCGCGCAGGAGCGTGCCGCCCGCGTCCGTCGCTTTCGCACGTGCCCAGGCATAATCGCCGTTCTCGACGGCACGCAGCACGTCCTTGACCGTTTCCGCCTCCACGGGAGCCGGCAGTGCCAGGGCGAGCATGCCGACGACGCAACAGAGACGGGCAGCGGCTTGGCCGTGCAGACGAATCCGCGGGCGGTGGTCGAGCAGTTTCGACCGGAACTTCGAGCTGAACGCTGAAGCACTGCGCATCAAGTCATCGTCCCGGCAAAGGTCGTCCCCGGCTTGCCCAGGGTACGTGCCCGCGACTATCCTTGAAGCACGGCTGAGCTCCAAGCCAAAAGAACCAAAAGGTTGATTGTTATGTTTCGTGGTTCCATCGTCGCGCTAGTCACTCCGTTTCGCGACGGTGCGATCGACGAAAAAGCGCTGGGCGACCTGATCGAGTGGCACATCGCCGAGGGTACCGACGGCTTCGTTCCCGTCGGAACGACCGGCGAAAGCCCGACACTCAGTCATGCAGAGCACGAGCGGGTGGTGGAACAGTGCATCCGTGTTGTAGCTGGCCGTCGGCCGGTGATCGCCGGGGCTGGCTCCAATTCGACCCGGGAGGCCATCAACCTTGCGCAGCACGCCGAGAAGGCCGGCGCCGACGCGGCACTCGTCGTCACCCCCTACTACAACAAGCCTACCCAGGCCGGGCTCTATGCTCACTACAAGGCCATCCATGACGCGACCGGCATTCCGATCATCATCTACAACATTCCTGGGCGCAGCATCGTCGACATGACGCCGGAGACCATGGGCCGGCTGGCCCAGCTGCCGCGGATCATCGGCGTGAAGGACGCGTCGAACGACATTGTCCGCCCGCTCCTGACGACTGAGACCTGCGGACCAGACTTCCTCCAGCTGTCGGGCGAGGATGCGAACATCCTGGCGTTCCTGGCCCATGGCGGCCATGGCTGCATCTCCGTGACGGCGAACGTGGCGCCCAAGCTCTGTGCCGAGCTGCACGCTGCGTGGGCGGCGGGCCAGGCCGAGCAGGCTCTGGCCATTCATCGCCGGCTCATGCCGCTCCACCAGGCCCTGTTCTGTGAAAGCAGCCCCGCCCCGACCAAGTACGCGCTTTCCCTCCTGGGCCGCTGCGGCGCGGAGCTGCGCCTGCCCCTGGTCGAGCCCCTGCCATCCTCGCAGGAGCGGATAGCCGGGGCCTTGCGTGCCGTCGGGCTGAAGAACTGAGAAGGCTCCATTGGCCAAGAAGGTAGAAGGCCGCAAGGTCGTCGCGCAGAACCGTAAGGCGCTGTACGAGTATTTCATCGACGAGCGCTACGAAGCGGGCCTCGTGTTGAGCGGCACCGAGGTGAAATCGCTGCGGGAGGGGCGTTCCACGATCGGTGACGCCCATGCCGGGGAGATGCAGGGCGATCTGTGGCTGTTCAACGCCTACATCCCCGAGTTCCACGGCGGGAACCAGTTTAATCACGAGACCCGGCGGCCCCGTAAGCTGCTGATGCGTCGTCGGCAGATCGACAGCCTGAAAGGTGCCGTGCAGCGCAAGGGGCTGACCGTGGTCCCCTTGTCGATCTATTTCAACGAGCGAGGCTGGGCGAAAGTCGAGCTCGGTCTGGCGAGGGGCAAGAAGCTGGTGGACAAGCGGGACACCGAGAAAGAGCGCGACTGGCAGCGCGACAAGCAGCGCCTCCTGCGCGAGACCCACAAGGGCTGAGCATGCCCATCCGGCCATAGCTGTCTGCGCAGCTGCCTTAACCTTTCTTCAACGGAAACTGGCTAGATTGGCCTCCGGCAGTGTTTGCGGAGGCGTCGGCCGTCCATGTTCGCCATAATCGGGCTCGTTCTCGTCTTCGCGATGATCTTCGGCGGGTATGCCCTGGCAGGCGGCAAGTTCGGTCTGATCATCAAGGCCGCACCCTTCGAGCTGATGATGATCGGCGGCGGCGGCGCTGGCACCTTCCTGGTGGCCAATGGCGGGCAGGTAATCAAGGGCTCGCTGGGTGGCCTGAAGCGGGTATTCGGCGGCGCCAAGTGGAAGAAGGACGACTATCGCGACCTTCTCTGCCTGATGTTCACCATCGTGAAGCTCTTGAAGACCAAGGGCGTGCTGGCCCTCGAGCCGCATGTGGACAAGCCCCACGAGAGTGCCCTGTTCGGCCGCTATCCCAAGATCCAGCACGACCACTTCGCCTGCGACTTCATCGCGGACACGGTCCGGATGATGACCATGAGCCTGGACGACCCGATGCAGGTCGAGGACAGCATGAACCGACAGCTGAAGAAGCACCACACCGAGCAGCTCATGAACTCGGGTGCCCTGCAGACCATGTCCGACGCCTTTCCGGCCCTCGGGATCGTGGCTGCGGTGCTGGGCATCGTGAAGACGATGGGGGCGATCGATCAGCCGGTCGACGTGCTAGGCAAGATGATCGGCGGCGCGCTGGTGGGCACCTTTCTCGGGATCTTCCTGTCCTACGGCATCTTCGGGCCCATGGCCGCACGCATGGCCCAGACCTTCGAGGAGGACGGGCAGTTCTACGCGATCATCCGCGACTGTCTGGTAGCCTATCTCCAGGGCCACTCGGCGCCAGTCGCGATCGAACTGGCTCGCGGCAGCGTGCCAACGCATCTCCAGCCGAATTTCCATGCGGTGGACGAGTTCCTCCAGCAGCTCCCCGCCGACCCGCTGGCGGCCTGACAGGCCATGGCCCGCAAGCGCGACGGCAAGATCGTCGTCAAGAAGATCATCGAGGGCGGCCATGGTGGCCATCACGGTGGCGCCTGGAAGGTTGCCTATGCCGACTTCGTGACGGCGATGATGGCGTTCTTTCTCAGGCTCTGGCTGCTCGGCACGACCAACAAGGCGAAGCTGGAAGGTCTGGCCGACTATTTCACCGACCCTAGCTCGGCCAGCCGGCTGCAGCCCGCGGGCGAGGGCGGAATCCTGCAGGGCAGCAGCCTGCTGGAGCCGACGTTCATCCAGCAGCCGCCGTCTTCGCCGTTCGACATGTCGCCGACCCCGCCGCGTGGGGAACAGGTTGAGAGCGAACTCGCCGACCGGGTCGCCGAAGCCTTTGGCCCCGTGGGCGACGAGGTCGCCGAGAACATGCGGAGCGACTGGGCATCCGACGCGGACAATGCAGCCAGAGGCTTTGACAAGGTCGAGCGGCAGATCGAGGCAGCACTCGGTGCGAGCGAAGATCTTGCTGCCCTGAAGAACCAGGTCCAGGTGACTCGGACCAAGGACGGCCTGCGGATCGAACTGCTGGATCGCGAGAGCGTGGCGATGTTCGCTTCGGGCAGCGACCAGCTTTCGCCCGAAGCGCGCCGGCTTCTCGAGGTCGTCCTGGCGGCGGTAGCGCAAGGTACGAACAGGCTGTCGATTCGCGGGCATACCGATTCTCGCCCCTTCGCCAGCGGATCCCGATCGGATAATTGGCGCCTCTCGGCGGACCGTGCCAATGCAACACGCTTGGCCCTGGTCGAGATGGAGCTGCCACCGGGCCGGGTGGCGGAAGTGATCGGCAAGGCCGACACTGAACCGCGTCTGCCCGACCAGCCCCAGGATCCCTCCAATCGACGGATCTCGATCCTGCTGATGACCCAGCCGGCCGGCTAGCACCATGACGGGCACCGGTCGATGACGGCCCGGTGCGATGCTGATAGGCTGTCTTCATGAGCAACGTCGTCGATAGTTACCTTGCCGAAGTCTCCGCCTTCGTGGCGCGACTGTCGGGTGCCGGCCGGCCGGCCTTGGAAGCCGCCGCAACGGCCTGCGTCCAGGCCGCCCTGACAGACCGGACGATCTGGCTCTTCGGTGCCGGACATGGGCAGTGCCTCGCGCTGGAGCTGCACCACCGGGCGGGGACGTCGGCCTGCTTCGTTCCGATGAGCTCACCGGTGCTGGCGTTTTCGGAAGGGGCGGCGGTTGAGACTGCGCTCGAGCGGATGGCAGAGTTCGCGCCGGCCGTCATCGACCGGCATGATTGGCAGACAGGCGACGTCCTGATCGCAATTTCGTCCAGCGGCACCACGCCGCTGACGGTCGAGGTCGCACGGCAGGCCAAGGAGCGGGGGCTGAGCGTCCTGGCTTTAGGCTCGCCAGCCTGCGCCAGGACCAGACCGGAGAAGCCGTCTCTGTTCGCCCTGGCCGATCATGTGCTCGACAATGGCGCGCCGGAGGGCGATGCGGTGGTGCCGCTCGGGAAAGATATGCGCGTGGGCGCGCTGTCCAGCGTGAGCGGTGCGATCGTCTTGCAGGTTCTGGCTGCGAGGGTGGCCGAAATGCTGCTGGAACATGGCCTGCCGCCGCCTGTCTGGCGTGCTTCGGCCCTGGCCGGCTCGGACGAGCACAATGACCAGCTGGCTGCTGTCTGGCGCCAGCGCAACCGAAGTCTCTAGGAGTGAGCCGCCCGTGCCCGTCGCCAGCCTGATGGAGGAAGAGGCCCTGTCCGCGCCGGACAGGGTCGCGGCTGTGTTGGAGGAAGGGGTGGCCGAGCGGCGCGCTCTTGTCGCTGCCCTGCTGGCCGAGCCGCCCGCGCTCGGAGTGACCGTCGGCCGCGGAAGCTCCGATCATGTCTGCTCGTTTGCCGCATGGACCTTCCTGCGCCGTCTTCGCTTGCCGACCATGTCACTGCAGCCTTCGCTTGTGACACGAGACGGAGCCGAGCCACGGGTGGAGCGGGCGCTCATGCTGGCGGTCTCGCAGTCCGGGCAAGGCGCGGACGTGATTGGCGTGACAGCCTGGGGCCGGTCGGCGGGTGCCCGGACCGTGGCACTGGTCAATGATCCGGCGTCGCCCTTGGCGGCCGCGGCCGAGTTCGTGCTCGACCAGCGGGCCGGGCCGGAACGGAGCGTGGCTGCGACCAAGTCGGTGATCTGCTCGATGGCGGGCGTGCTGGCACTGGCTGCGGATCTGAGCGACGATGACCATCTGCATCGAGTGCTGGGGCGACTGCCGTCCGAGCTGCACGCTACCGCAGCTGCGGGTGGCGGCCTCGAGATCGGCCCCTTTGCAGGTGCTGAGCATGCGTTTGTGCTGGCCAGGGGGGCCGGTCTTGCCGCGGGTGCCGAGATCGCCTTGAAGCTCAAGGAGACCTGCGGCCTGTCAGCCGAGGCCCTGTCGGCCGCGGAGGTGCGCCATGGGCCGCGCGAAGTGGTGGGACCCGGCTTCCTGGTGGTTGCCCTGGCCTTGCCCGGGCCCACGGAGGGTGACGTCCGGACAGCGGCCGCGGAACTGGCGGCCCAGGGGGCTTCCGTGATCATGTTGGGCTGTGCATCGGACGATACCTGGCGGATGCCGACCGTCGATCCGGTAAGTGCACCGCTGGCAGCGCTGCAACTGGCCTATCCAGCCATCGCGCGTGCGGCTCAAGCGCGCCAGCGGGATCCTGATCGTCCCCGTACGCTGTCCAAGGTCACCAGCACCTTCTGAACCGCGCCTGGACTTCGCGGGGCGCCGCCTTCACTCATGGCAATCCAGATCCCGCCGAACACGCCCAGCAAGCCCAGGCCGACCTGCCAGTGCAGCGGTTCGCGCAGGATTGTCGCTCCGACCAGGGAAGCCGCGATGGGATTAACGGTGACGGAGACAGCCACGCGGGTGGGAGTGGTGTGCCGCAGCGCATAGGCCCAGAGCCAGAAGGCGAGCGCGCCGCCGAACAGGCCGAGATAGAACAGGGCGATCCAGGGTCCTGGGCCGAACCCGTGCAACGGCGCGAAGCTGTTCTGCTGCAGGGAAACGACGGTCAGGCCGGCCGCACCGGCGGCCATGGCCATCGTCGTGAACGGGATCGGCCCGGAGCGCGCGATGAAAGGGCGCGACCACACGCTGTAGAGGGCCATGCAGAAAGCGGCTGTCACCATCAGCAGGTCGCCACGCCAGGCACCTACGGGTGCATCGGCTAAGCCGGAAACCAGCGCGATGGCCACGCCTGCCATGGCGATCAGAACGCCCGCCGCCTTGCGCAAGCCAAGCGGTTCCACGCGGAGCAAGGCTGCCGTCAGCATGGTCAGTAGCGGGAGGGTGGAGAGGGCCAGCGCACCACGCGCGGCAGTCGTATAGATCAGAGCCGCATTGAAGAGGATCGGGAACAACCCGAAGAACAGCAGGCCCAGCGCCACCACGCCCGGCCAGTCCTGCCGCCTTGGCCAGCCGGCGCCTTGCAGCAGCGCGAAGGGCAGCAGCAGTGCGCCACCGATCCCGAAGCGAAACACGCCGATGGCCAGCGGGTCCAGCATACCGGCCAGATAGCGGGTAGCGCCGATGGAGGTCCCCCCCAAGGTGCTGGAGAGCACGGCAGCGACAACACCAACTACTTCCATTTTTCCTCGATGACGATGCTTGCGCCCAAGCTGACAGCAGGCTTTCCTATCAGGGAATGGCATTGATGTGATCAACCTGATCAAGATTCGAGATGACCACGCCCGACCTCGATCCTGATCTGCTGAAGGCCTTCGTGGCGGTAGCCGAGCACCGATCATTCACCCGGGCGGCCTGCGCCTTGAACCGGACCCAGTCCGCCGTCAGCATGCAAATCCGTCGGCTCGAGGATCGCTTGGGGGTCGTGCTGTTCCACCGCAGCACCGTCCAGGTGGAATTGAGCCCGGCAGGCGAGGGCTTGGTCGGCTATGCGCGCCGGATCCTCGCGCTGAACCAGGAGGCTGTCAGCCGTCTGCGTGCGCACGAGATCGAGGGCCATGTCAGGCTGGGCATGATGGACGACTATGGATCCATCATCCTGCCGCCACTGCTCGCGGGGTTCGCCGCTGCCTATCCTGGCGTCCGCCTCGGGATGGAGACCGGCCTGACTGCCCACATGCCCGAGCGGCTAGGGCAGGACTTCGACATCGTGGTGGCCATGCACGAGAAGGGTGAGGGGGCGGGAGCGTTCGTCCGACGGGAGCGGGCGATCTGGGCTGGTAGCCACTCTCACGGGACGGCAGAGCTGGATCCCCTGCCACTGGCCCTCTATCCGGCCGGCTGCCTGTTGCGCCGCTGGGCAATCGAGGCATTGGACCGGATCGAGCGGCCCTGGCGGCTGGCCTTCGTCAGCCACAGCCTCGCGGCCGTGGAAGCGGTCGTTGCCGAAGGGCTGGCGGTTACCGTGGTCAAGGCCGGAACGCTCCCGGCACGCCTGTGTCGGCTCTCTGCGAACGACGGCTTGCCGGACCTGCCAGCGGCGGACATCCGACTGCATCGGGCGACGGGCCTGTCCGCTGCCGGCACCCTCCTGGCCGATCATCTCGTCACCGGCATCCGGCAAGCCGTCGATCGGCGCATCTCATGCCTTGAGGAGCCAACCGTTCAGGAGCCGGCCACCGGCTGAGCAATGTCACGTTCTACGTGGTTCAACCTAGCGCCGTGCGGGGGACCAAGCCCGCAAACAAACAGGATAAGGACATCCCGATCGGGCGGATCGTGCCAGAGCGTGAGCCCAACGACCTGCTGCTCCAGGGCTTGGTGGCGGTACCGGCTGCCCAAGTCATGCGCACGGCGTCAGGCCCGCTACACTCGGCAGAGCGACAGGCACATGTCAGAACTCCGCTCCCAAGAAATGCCTTGGCAGAGCTGAACATCATGTTCCATGCGGCATACGGGTCCCAGGACACGGAGTGTCCGGCCTGGTGTCCACCGACCGGTCGAATCCTGGTCGGCATGAGCAGACGGACGTCCAATGAGCCGCTGGATCTGTTGAGCGCCGGATCCGCTCAATTCATGTACCAGCCATGGCTCACGACGATCGACTGACCGGTCAGCGCATTGGATTCAAACGAGGCCAGGAACAGAGCGGTGTTGGCGACATCCTCGACCGTGGTGAACTCGCCATCCAATGTTTCCTTCAGCATCACCTTCCTGACCACGTCCTCCTCGGAAAGGCCAAGTTCCTTGGCCTGCTCGGGGATCTGCTTGTCGACGAGTGGCGTGCGCACGAAGCCCGGGCAGATGACGTTGGAGCGCACGCCGTAAGGGGCACCCTCCTTGGCAACCACCTTGGCCAGGCCCAGCAGCCCGTGCTTTGCCGCCACGTAAGGCGCCTTCAGGACTGAGGCTTCCTTGGAATGGACCGAACCCATGTAGATGACGCTGCCGCTCTTCTGCTTGTACATCTGGCGAAGTGCCGCGCGCGTGGTGAGGAAGGCGCCGTCCAGGTGGATGGCCAGCATCTTCTTCCACTTCGCGAATTCGAACTCGACGACCGGCGCCACGATCTGGATCCCGGCATTGCTGACCAGCACGTCGAGCGAGCCGAACGTGTCGATGACCTTCTGCATGCCGCTGTCGACCTGTCCCTCGTCGGTCACGTCCATGGCCACGCCCATGGCACGCTTTCCGGACGGGTCGAATTCCCTGGCGGTGGAGTCGGCCGCCTCGAAGTTCAGATCGGCGATGACGACCTTGGCACCCTCACGGGCATAGACCCTGGCAATCTCCTTGCCGATGCCACTGGCGGCACCGGTGACGACGGCGACCTTGTCTTGCAGGCGCATGGATCGGAACTCCGCAGAATTGGGTCGGGCCGGTTCAGGCCAGATAATCGTGAACGACCTTGCCCAGTCCGAGCGTGAGGTCGGCGACGATATGCGTGGCCGAGATGATCTCCAGCACGGGCAACTCGGCCACCGGTGCCAGGGCATGCGAGGCCAGGTCAAGCGCTGCAGGGCCGGTCCATGCACCCTTCAGGTCGATGTCCTCGAGATAGTACTCGACCAGCTCGCAGATGCGGGCTGTCCCGTCGACATGCGGGATGATCTTGATCAGCCAGGTCGGCGTGCGCATCGACGCCAGCACGGTGTCATGGTCCGCCACCTTGTGCTTATAGCCCATGGTGCCCGTCGCGATGCGCACGGAGCCGTAGTCCAGCGTGCCCAGCAGCGTGTCGATGTCATGGCGCAACACCGGTTTGGCCAGCTTCTTCGGAAATCCCCAAAGCTCGCGGCCTCCCGCGATGGGCGGGTGGTCGTCCAGGAACATGCAGTGGGTATAGCCGCCCTTGCGGCCGTCGAACGACACCGGGATGACCTGGCCGCTCTCGGTATAGTCACCGAAGCCAGTCGAATCGGCCATGCGGATGAACTCGAACTTGACGTGCGGCTCGTCGATCTGGAGCGGCTCCGGAACGAGATCGCGCAGCTTGGCCGGATCTGTCCGGTAGGTGATGATCAGGTATTCACGGTTGTAGAAGCGATAGGGCCCGAGCGGGAAGGCCGGGCTGGTCAGCGGCATGGCATAGGCCCGGCGCCGAACGTCGTCCTCGTTCATCGTCACCTCGTGCAGGTCGTTGCGGGAGATGCAGGTCATTCCCGGCCCTGGATGGCCAAGTCGAAGGTGAACACGCCGTCCGGCGTCTTCGGGCGCTCCAGCACTTCCGGATGGCGCAGCGTCCGCACGGCGTCATGGTAGCCGGCGTGCCAGTGCTCCTCCATTGTGCGCCTGGAGAACTCGTAGTCCTTTGCCGCTCCCTCGTAGCGCTTGGAGCGGTAGATCAGCTGGATGATGTTGTGGACCTTGTGATCGGCGGCATCGCGCAGCATCGCCACGTCCGGGTCATCCTTGCGCTCCGGCGGCAGGCTTTTCAGAAGCCGGTTCAGGGCGTGACGCAGATGCTGCGCCTCCTTGAAGCGATCGGTCATCGCCCGGGTCCGGCTGGAGAACCGTATTTCCTTCTGCCGGACGTCCGCCTCGGTCAGGTTCCGCGGCAGGTCGCCCCGGGCGCTCCACAGGTCCACCTGGAAGGCCAGCGTGTCCTGCCTGGGCTGCTTGTCCAGTACCCACTGCAGGGGGGTGTTGGACACGATGCCGCCGTCCCAGTAGTGCTCCCCTTCGATCTCCATGGCTGGGAAGCCAGGGGGCAGGGCGCCGCTCGCCATGATGTGCTCGGGCTTGATCGCCTGCCGCGTGTTGTCAAAATAGACGAAGTTGCCGGTGCGCACGTTCACCGCACCCACGCTGAAGCGCATGTCGCAGGCATTGATCCGGTCGAAGTCCGCCATGCGCTCAAGCGTGGACTTCAACGGTGCGACGTCATAGTAGCTCAGCGCTTCCACTGAGCCGGCGGGATAGAAGGCCGGTGGCAGCGGGCGGGGCACGAAGAAAGACGGGGCACCGCCCAGCAGGATCCCGAAGGCACGCATCTGGTTGACGACGGTGCGGTTGAAGTCGCCCTTGATCTCCACCTGATCGAAGGTCGGGATCCCGAAAGGCGGCGAGGTAATCGCCTCCCAGAACTCGCGCAGGCGCTCGACCCGTCTTTCCGGTGGGTTGCCGGCGATGAGCGCCGAGTTGATCGCGCCGATCGAGATGCCCGCGACCCAATCCGGATGCAGCCGGGCCTCGGCCAGTGCCTGGTAGACGCCCGCCTGATAGGAGCCCAGGGCGCCACCGCCCTGTAGCAAGAGGGCGATGCACTCGAATGGCGGCCGCTCAGTGCAGATGTGACTCTTCTTCTTTGGTCGAAGCCTGTTGGGCACCATCAACCTCGCGGTGGGTGAAATGGGGCGGGCGCAGCAAGCCGCCGGCACGCCGGATCATTGCCCTCGAACCGTGCGTGGAATGAGACGGAGATTGCGCAGAAAGTCACGGATCATTCCACCGGCGGCAGGCGTGAACCACCATCCATTGCCGACGACATGTGGTCGCGTTTGCCGGCGGGTTGGCTGCTCGCACGGCGCGGGCGCCGCATCAGCCAACGGATCTCAGGCGCCCGCCGCCTCTTCCCGGGTCCTTGCCAACGCCTCTTCCAGTTGGTCGATCAGATCCGCAGGGGATCTGCCGGTCTCCAGCTGCTTCTCGATCGCGCCCGCCAACGCGGAGATCCTGAGCAGGCCGAACGTGCCCGCCGTGCCGCGCAGCCGATGCGCTTCCTTGGCCATGGCGTCCGGCTCCCCCAAGGCTGCACGCAGGCGCCGGCAGCTCTCCTCGGCACCCTGAATGCCGCGGGCCAGGAGATTGGCGTACATCTCAGGCGACACCTTGCCGCCCATGGAGAGCCTGCTCCGGTCGAGGAGGGGCTGCTGCATGAACGACGAACCGGACGACAGCTGGTCCGGGCGTGTCTCCGGCGGCGTGACTTGATCTGCGGCTTGCGCCAGCGGCTCTCCACTGGCCACCAGGGCCAGGGCCGCCAGCAGGTCGGCCCATATGACCGGCTTGGTGAGGCAGCGGTCCATGCCGGCCGTCAGGTAGCGCGCCCGCTCATTGGCCATGACGTTCGCGGTCAGGGCGAAGATCGGCACGTTGCACGCAGGTGCCGGCAGCTGCCGGATGCGCCTTGTCGCCTCGAGGCCATCCATGACGGGCATCTGGATGTCCATCAGGATGAGATCGTACTCGGCATGCTGGGCAAGCTCGACGGCCAAGACACCGTTCTCGGCAAGATCGATACGGTGGCCGTACCGGCCAAGCATCGCGGCGAGCAGCTCGCGGTTGGCCACTACATCGTCCACCACCAGCACCTTGAGGGATCGCACATGGTTGGAGACCGAGCTGCTACGCTTGGCTGCCCTTTCCGGCGAGCCGCGCCCGAGCGAGAGCTCGAACCAGAAGGTGCTGCCGCTGTCGGGCTCGCTCTCCACCCCGATCTCGCCACCCATCGCGTCGACCAGCCGCTTGCAGATCGCCAGGCCCAGGCCGCTCCCTCCATAGTGCCGACTGGTGGACCGGTCCGCCTGGACGAAAGGCTCGAACAGCTCCGCCCGCCGTTCCTGGGCCACACCGATGCCCGTGTCCTGGACCTCGAACAGGAGACGTGCACTCTCGCCAGCGGGGGTGCGGTCGGTGACCGTGACCGTGACGCCGCCCTTCGCCGTAAACTTCAAGCCGTTGCCCACAAGATTGACCAGGACCTGCCGCACGCGGGTCGGGTCACCGCACAGGATCGCATCCGGCGGCAGCTGGATGTCCAGCTTGAGGTACAGGCCACGCTCCTCCGCCTGCGGCGACATCAGCGAGCGGACCTGCTCCATGATCTCCTGTGGCGAGAAGTCCAGCTGCTCCAGGTCGAGACGTCCTGCCTCGATCCGCGAGAAGTCCAGGATGTCGTTGATGATGCTCAGAAGATGGGCGCCAGAGCGGCGAATCGTGTCCACGTAGTGACGCTGCGTCGGCGTCAATCCTTCAGGCACCAGCAGGTCGGCCATGCCTAGCACGCCTGTCATCGGCGTGCGGATCTCGTGGCTCATGGCAGCCAGAAACTCCGACTTGGCTTGGTTCGCCTGTTCTGCAGCCAGCCTTGCGGTCTCCAACTCCTCGTTCTGCCGCCGCAACTGGTCATGGGCCGCCGCCAGCGCATCCTCCCGGCGGTGCTGTTCGGTAACGTCGATGATGAAGCCGTCCAGCGACATCCTGCCTTCCCGCTCGTCCCCGACTGCCCAGGCCTCCTGCCGTGCCCAGCGTTCCTCGCCGGTGATCGAATGGCGGAAGCGGAACTCCAGGCTAAACGGCTTGCCCTCCTGGCGCAGGCGTCGCTGCAGGGAAGCATGAAGGGGGCGGTCCTCGGGATGGATGGTGCTGGTCCAGCCGTCCGGGTCGTTGCCCGTGAGAGCATCCGGGGAGGCGATGATCCAGGACGTGTCGGCACCGAAGAAGCGGACGCCGCGGGGATCGTAGCCTTGTGGACTATCGCTCGTAGCCTCGTGCATGAACACGATGCCACGAAGGTTCTCGACGAGCGACTTGAAGCGGCTCTCGCTCCTGCGAAGGAGCTGGCTCGCATCCCATTCAGCCGTGACGTCGCGCCCAGTGCCGCGATAGCCCTGAAACCTCCGCTGCTGATCGAGCTTGGGCTGGGCGCTGATCCGCAGGACGCGCAACGTGCCCGTGGTGATATTGCCGACACCGTAGGTGAAGTCGCGGATCGGCCGGCGGGTGCGCAGCAGTTCCCGAAACCCGGGCCAATCTGCCGCGAAACTTTCATCCGCGTTGGGTGTAGCCAAACTCTGGCCGAGCAGCCGCGCCACATCCATGCCTCCAGGACGTGTGGACCCCGATGAGAGCCATGTGATGCGCAGATCCTTGTCTGCCTCCCAGAGCCAGTCCGACGATATGTCGACGAAGTCGCGCAGCCGGGCCTCGCTGGCATGCAATGCCCGAGAATGCTGGACGCCGCGCAGCGCGAGGAAAGTGAACACGCCAATGGCGAGCGCCATCGCCATGATCGTGGGCAAGAGCCAGGTCAGCTGTTCGCGGCCAGGCTCGTGCAGGGTCCAGGCAAGGCGCGCAACCACGCTCCCTTGCGGATCCAGCAGATCGACGGAGGCAAGCCCGTCGAGTAGCACGTTGGGGGCGACGATGCGCAGGTCTGTCACGCTTAGCGCTGTTTCGAGGCCTTTGAGATAGGCATCGCTCAGCCGGCGAGCGAACAGCAGGACGCCGGGTCCCTCCTTGGGCAGGGGCAGCGGGGAGCCAGCTTCCGGGACGATCGCCGACGCCGCGACGACTGTCAGGCCTTCGCCGCCTCGCAAGATGGCAGTAGCGACGTCCGGTGGGGATCCGGCGCCTGCTCGGGCTGCGGCCACCAGGGCCGGCAGCCCGTTGCCGAGCTCTTGCAAGACGCGCTCGACATCCTCCTCCCCATCGACCTGCCCAAAAACGGGCTGGCCGTTTGGGGCGATGACTAGGCTAAGCTCGTAGTGGAGGTCGGAGAAGATCGTGGTGCCGACATTCCGCAACGCCCAGCCTTGGTCGAAGGCAAGACTCAGGTTCTCGACCGCATCGTCCCAGTTTGCGTAGTCCAGCACGTTGCGCGAAAGATTGGTGCGCAGATCCCCGATCCGGCTCGAGACAATCTGCTCTTCCCGAAGCAGTACCGCACGATCCTGCGCAAGATTGTCGACATAGACAGTCCAGCCGATCGCGAGCAGGGCAACCATGAACAGGCCTGCCAGGAGCAGGATGAGGAAGATGTCACGCGAAAGCTGGCTGTTGTCACGGTCCAGCGCAGGACGGCGCGACGTCGCCAGCAGCGAGGGTTCAGACGATATGGCGGCGTCACGCTCGCTCACGCCGCCCTCCTCACCTTGTCCAGCTCATCACCCGTGCTCCCACTAGTCACCATATCGTGGTTCCCCATGGGATCCGATGCGCGGGGCGCATCTGCCAGCCTTTTGGGCGGCCGGAACGAAGATCCGCGGGAACAGTTCTGCCAGGGGTGGCCCCGCGGTCAACGTCTGATCGAATGACCGGGGCAGGGCAGGAGAGGAACATGGCGGCAAGGACGCGCTCGTCGTCGGTTGAGCGGCAGGAAATCGAGGCGTTGGCAGAAGCCGAACGGCGTTCTCCAAGCATGGACCCGTCACTGGCGATCTTTGGTCGGGATGTGGATTCGTATGATAGCCAGGGGGAAACGGCCAACAGCGAAGATGCGACAGTACAGGATTGGGCCGTCGCGGACGCATCGCGGCCCGACCTGTACGAGGAGACTGTCGATGGGCTCGGCGCCTATGACGAGGAGGCTCGCCATGCCGCCGAGGACATCGCCGACGAGGATCCGTGGGAACAGCGCGTGCGCCGAAAGGCGTACGAGCTATGGGAGTCCGAGGGCGGCATGCACGGACGGTCCGAGGACCATTGGCACCTCGCCGCCCAGCTCGTGGCTGAGGAGGATGGGCACCGCTCGTCGCTGCTCCCCTATGAGGCTGGCCTTGATCAGCCGGTCGAGGAGTCGCGTATCCAGGAGAATCTAGGCGAGTTCCCGAGCCTGGCCGACCAGGGCGACGACAACAACCAGGGTACGAAGCCCCCGACGGACTGAACAGGGTTCCGCCGGGATAGCCTCATCGGGGCCTGGCGAAAGCCGGGCCCTTGTCGCTGTTGATCAAGCAGCCTGCTCTCGCGCTGGCTGGACCTGACTTGGGACCTGTGGGTTCGGCTGTCCGGTCGCCTCCTCGATGCAGATCTTCAGGGCTTCGTTGAAGGTGGACGCATAGTGATCCGCTAGGATGTCGACGGGCGGGGTTACCTGCTGCGGCGGCGCGCTGGATCGCCACAAGCCGACCAGGGTGCGGGCATTCGGGATCCTGCGGTGCACCCGCTTCACGCCGGTCCGGGCCGGGATGACGCTGGCAGGGTCGAGGTAGGAGAAGCACACCATTTCAACCCCAGCGGAATCCAGGCGGAACAGATTTGCGGTGCTCAACGCGTCCCAGGAGAGCACGCGGGACTTCAGGCCGTGCTTGAGCAGCAGCTGGCTCAGAATACGGGCGGCTGCATCGTCGAGTGGCCCGCGTCCCGCGATGACCAGGATGGGCGTTTCCGTCTGCCAGGCCGGCTGCAGTTCCTCTTGTCGCAGGACGGGTAGCTGTGCCGGATGGTCGTGCTCCGACGACTCGACCGCAGCCTCTGCTTCGGGGTCGTTGGTTGGCGGCGGCGTCCGCGGCTTGTCGTCATGATCGAGAAGATCGTCGATGAGCTCGTCCAGGCTCGTCCGGATCCGCGTGACCCGCTCGTCGTCCAAGGCTCCGCGGGCATAGTCCTTCTGGGCAAGCTCCAGGCCCCTAAGCGCTACCTCGTCATAGTACGATGTCAACGACCGCTCCTTGAGATAGGCCACCGCCTTCTCCGTCGCCTCCAGCGGATCACCGGCGAGCATACGCTGGTAGAACAGCTCGGATGGGGTGAGCGCCGGA
>JAESGR010000186.1_pt1 | contig 90243 bp, 74 predicted proteins | sample 9269771 | NCBI WGS metagenome assembly JAESGR01 (sample SAMN15739572, study PRJNA653492) | algae metagenome | isolation source: Chroococcus sp. CMT-3BRIN-NPC107 and co-occurring heterotrophs from well... | place: USA: Clark Mountains Wilderness, California | collected 2010-04-18 | reverse complement strand
TCGCGGGCACGAGAGAAGAAGATTGCAGGCCGCCGGGTGCGGTCGTGCTGGTGTCGGAACTGGAGGGGTGGGTATGACGTCGTCATCGATCGTCGCGGGGTCGCGGCGCAGCTTCCTGAAGACCAGTGCGGCGGGGGCGGCGGCCCTGACGCTGCCGGCACCGTTCATCAAGCGAGCCTATGGCCAGGCCAAGAAGACCATGGTGTTCGCATCCGGCGAGCCGGTCACCGGCAACTGGGACCCGACCTCCCACACGGTGCTGGCGCAGATCAACCTGGAAGGCTTCGTCTTCGGCCAGCTCTTCCGCACGCCGATGCGGAGCGACAACCCGACCGAGATCGTGTGGGAGCTGGCGACCGGGCAGAAGATCCTCGACCTCTACACGATCGAGTACGCACTGCGGCCCGACGTGACCTTCCATGACGGCAAGAAGTTCGGCGCAGAGGACGTGAAGGCGACGTTCGAGTATGCCTCGCAGCCGACCCGCCCGGCGGCCTGGTATCCCGGCCCCTGCGAGGTCGAGGTCGTCGACGACCTGACGGTGCGGGTGCACACGAAGAAGGGCAACTATCCCGCCGCCGCCTTCTACTTCCTGTCGGGCTTCCTGCCGATCATGTCGGCCAAGGACATCGCCGACCCGGCGACGCTGCAGGCCCGCCCGAACGGCACCGGCCCGTTCAAGTTCGACGCGCAGCGCGGCAACACCACGGTGCTCAAGGCCTTCGACGGCTACATGCACGGCAAGCCGCTGCTGGAGGAGGTGCAGTTTGCCTATATCGGCGACGCCACCACCCGCGTGCTGGCGCTGATGTCGGGCGAGATCGACGTCACCGAGCGGCTCGAGCCCGAGCAGTTCGAATCGCTGGAGAGCGAATCGAAGGTCAAGCTCAGCCGCACGATCGCGACCGAGAACAAGTACCTGCATTTCCGCTGCGACAAGACGCCCTTCGACAACCCGGTGCTGCGTCAGGCCGCGTCCCACGCGATCGACCGCGAGCAGGTGCTGGCGGTGATGGGTGCTGCCGGCCACGCGTCGAACAACTACATCTCGCCGGTGAAGTTCGGCTATGTCGACCTGCCGAACTACCCGACCTACGACCCGGCGAAGTGCCAGGAGCTCCTGAGCCAGGCCGGCTTCCCGAACGGCCAGGGCCTGCCGGAAATGGAGTACACCACCTCCACCGGCTTCTATCCGAAGACCAAGGAGTATGGCGAGGTCATCGCCGCGATGCTCCAGGAGCAGGGCTTCCCGATCAAGTTCACCGTCATGGAGACGGCGGCCTGGGGTGCCAGGCTCTATCAGCAGGCCGGCCAGCCCAGCAATGCGGACATGACCGACTGTGGCTGGTCGACCGGGTCGCCCGAGCCCGACCTCGTGCTGCGCTCGATGTTCTACGGCAAGGCAGGGCCCAAGGGCGGCCTGATCAACGGCATCCAGGACCCGGACATCGACGCTGCGCTCAATGCCGAGCAGGCTGAGCCCGATCCGGCCAAGCGTTCCGAACTGATCGCCAAGGCCACCGGGGTGATCGCGGACAAGACGCCCTCGCTCTCCCTGTTCACCTCGGTGCTGCTGCACGGCTACCGCAACGGGCTGGAAGGCCTGTACTTCTTCCCGAACGGGCCGATCGACGCGACCAAGGCCGAGTTCAAGGCCTGAGCCTGCGGCACCGCCGGGACGGGTCCGCCCGGTCCCGGCGGTGCCTGCCGTCATTCGTCCACCTTACGTCATCGGCGGGACGTCGTCGTCATGGGCTTCATTCTGACCTTTCTCGCCCGCCGGCTGGCGCAAGGTCTCCTGATCATCCTGGTCGTGTCGTTCGCGATCTTCGCCCTGGTGCGCCTGGCACCTGGCGACCCGGCGCGAACCATCCTGGGCGGCATGGCCTCGGACGAGCTGGTCGAGGCCACCGCGACGCAGATGGGGCTGCGCGATCCGATCCTCGTGCAGTACGGGCGCTATCTGGCGGGGCTCGTGCAGGGCGACCTCGGCACTTCCTACATCAAGACCGAAAGCGGCGGTGCCGCCATGGCGAACCAGGACCAGACGGTCAGCTCGCGTGCCTCGGTCACCACGCTCATCCGCAACACGCTGCCCTACACGTTGCAGCTGGCCGGGGTCGCGCTCCTGCTGACGCTCGCGATCTCGATCCCGATCGGGATTGCCGGCGGCGTGCATGCCGGCCGCTGGCCGGACAAGCTGGCCGTCTACCTGTCCTCGGTCTTCGTCTCGCTGCCGAACTTCTGGTTCGCCATCGTGCTGGCGCTGGTGGTGACGGCCAGGCTCGGCTGGATCCCGTCGATCGGCTACCAGGGCTTCGCCTACACGATCCTGCCGGCCATCGTGATCGCGGTGGAGATGTCGCCGATCTTCATCCGCTCATTGTCGGTGGCTGTGGCCGACACGCTGCGCCAGACCTTCGTGGAGGTGGCAGCCGTGCGGGGCCTTGGGCCGCAGCGCATCCTCTACGGCCACGTGCTGCGCAACGCCGCGGTGCCGATCCTCAACCTGTTTGGCGTGCAGGTGGGAGCGCTCCTGGGCGGCGTGCTGATTGTCGAGTACATCTTCGACTATCCCGGCATCGGGCTTTTGACCGTGCAGGCGGTGACCCAGCGCGACTTCCCGGTCATCCAGGGCGTCGCGATCCTGTCGAGCGCCATCTTCGTCGTCGTGAACATCCTGGTCGATCTCGCTGCGGCCCGGATCGACCCCCGGCTGGAGAGCTGATCGCATGGCAAGCGAGGTCCTGGCCGGCAGCGCCACGGTTTCGGTCAAGCGCCCGGTGGGCCCGACCCGGCGCCTTTGGACGACGGCGTGGAAGCGCGCGGAGTTCAAGGTCGGGCTGGTCATCTTCCTGATCCTGATCGGCCTGGCCCTGGTCTTTCCCTACATGACCGACCTGTCGCCGGTGAAGATCTCGGTGAAGGACAAGTTCCTGCCACCCTTTTTCCTGGAGGGCGGGACCTGGGCCCATCCGCTGGGCACCGACCAGCTCGGGCGCGACCTGTTCATCCGCTCGCTGATCGGGTTGCAGAACGCGCTCCTGATCAGCTTCTCCACCGTCATCCTGATGTTCGTGATCGGCACAACGGTCGGCCTCGTCGCCGGCTACAAGGGTGGGTGGGTCGACACGATCCTGATGCGGCTGACGGACGCCCAGCTCTCGATCCCGCTGATCATTCTGGCGATCGTCATCCTGACCATCGCCAGGCCCACGCCGGCCTCGGTGATCCTGGTCCTGGCATTGGCCAGCTGGCCCGCCTATGCGCGGGTGACCCGGAGCGTGGCGCTGACCGAGCGGCGGCGCGAATATGTGCGGGGTGCCAAGATCCTGGGCGCTTCCGACCTCCGCATCATGCTGGTGCTGGTGGCACCCAACATCCTGCCGCCGATCGCCTTCGTGGCGGTCCTGGACGTGGCGCGCATGATGATCTTCGAGGCGATCCTGGGCTTCATCGGCATCGGCGTGCAGCCGCCCACACCCACCTTCGGCACGATCATCGCGGATGGCCGCAAGTACCTGATCAATGCCTGGTGGATCGCAACCATGCCCGGCGCCTTCCTGTTCCTGTCGCTCCTGTCCCTGAACCTGATGGGCGCATCGCTCGAGCGGGCCCGCAACATGCTGCTTAGAGGCACGATCTGATGGCGGGCAACGACGCAACGCTTCTCGAGGTGAAGAACCTCTCGATCGAGCTGCAGCGCGGCCAGGAGCGGCGCACGGTGCTGGACGAGGTGACGTTCAGCCTGGCAGAGCGCGCGGTCCTGGGCGTGATCGGCGAGAGCGGCTCGGGCAAGACCATCCTGGCCAAGGCGCTGGCCGGCTGGATCGCACCGCCGCTGGTCCGCAAGGGCGGCTCGGTCCTCTACCGCGGCCGCGACCTGTTCGGCATGACGGAGGCGGAGACGCGGGCGCTGCGCGGCCGGCATATCGGCTATATCGGCGCCGACCCGGGCAGCTCCTTCGATCCGACCATGCCCGTGGGTGTCCAGATCGCCGAGAAGCTGCGCGCGGTCCGGCCCGAGATCCCGATGGCGCATGCGGTCAAGCGCACGATCGCGCTGCTCGACCGGGTCCGGATTCCCTCGGCCGCGCGCCGCTATCGCGAATATCCGAGCCAGTATTCCGGCGGCATGCTCCAGCGCGCCATGATCGTGGACGCGCTGGTGGCAGAGCCCACCCTCCTGATCTGCGACAACGTCACCCAGCCGCTGGACGTCACGGTGGCAGCCCAGATCGTGCGTCTCCTGCGCGACCTGCGCGAGGACATCGCCGCCGGCATCCTGTTCATCGCGACCTCGATCCCAATCGTCTCGGAGATCGCCGACGACCTGCTGGTCCTGTCCAAGGGCCGCATCGTGGAGCGGACGACCCCGGCCCGCATGGTGTCCGCCCCCGGCCATGCCTATTCCAGGGAACTCCTGGAGCGGATGCCGCATATCTGGACCGAGCAGCCGCCGCTGCGCTCGACCGTGGCCGCCGAGGCAGCGCGTGCCGCGGTGGGCAACAAGGCCCCGCCGATCCTCTCGGTGCAGGACGTCACCAAGCACTACGCGGTGCCCGACCGCGACAAGTTCTTCGGCAAGCAGATCGTGCAGGCGGTGCGCGGCGTCACCTTCGACGTGTTCCCGGGCGACAATTTCGGCCTGGTCGGCGAGAGCGGCTGCGGCAAGTCCACGCTGTCGCGGCTGCTGTCCTGGGTGGAGCCGCCGGACAAGGGGCACATCCTGTTCGACGGCAAGGATATCGGCCAGATGAACGCCCGCGAGCGCCTCGCCATGCGCAAGGGCTTCCAGCTGCTCCTGCAGGACCCCTACAACTGCATCCCGCCGAACCTGCCCGTGGCGCGCACGATCGGCTTTTCGCTGCAGGTGCATGGCGCCGGCAGGAAGGAGATCCAGGAGAAGGTCGACGCGGTGATGGCCGAGGTGGGCCTGCCGCGCGAACTGGGCGAGCGGCTGCCGATCGGCCTGTCGGCGGGGCAGCGCCAGCGCATCAACATCGCCCGGGCGCTCGTCCTGGAGCCTAGGCTGATGATCCTGGACGAGACGCTCTCCGCGCTGGACCCGATGGAGCAGGCCCGGCTGCTCGACCTGTTCGAGAAGCTGCAGGCCAATCACGGCCTGACCTACCTGTTCATCTCCCACGACCTCGCCATGGTCAGGAAGGTCTGCACCCGGATCGCCGTGATGTATCTGGGCAAGGTGGTGGAGCTGGCCGACAACCAGACCGTGTTCTTCCAGCCGGCCCATCCCTACACCAAGGCGATGCTCTCGGCGGTCCCGGTGCTGGAGGAGAAGCCGTACCGGGCGGAGGACTGCCTGCTGGAGGGCGAGCCGCCCAGCCCGATCGACATCCCGCAAGGCTGCTCCTTCAGGCCGCGCTGTCCCCTGGCGTTCGGCCGATGCGCCGAGCAGGAGCCGGGGCTGCTGGCGCGCGGGCATCACGAATATGCGGCGTGTCATCTCGCCGCTTGACCACGAGCCGAGGTTTCAACAGGTTCGGCCAGGATATTCTGCGCCCAGACCAGGCGGTCCATGTCGTCGCGGCCGGCTACTGCCATGGAGGCAGGACCGGCAAACCAGATAGAAGATGAGCTTGTCCACGCTCACCCGGCATCGCCATGACGTCATCCTGCGCCGGCTGGAACGCGAGCCGCGTGTCCGTGTGGTGGCGCTGGCTGTCGAGCTGGCGGTCAGCGAGGAGACGATCCGGCGCGACCTGGACGAGCTGGAAGCGCGTGGCCGTCTGCGCCGCATCCATGGCGGGGCGGTGCCGTTCAGGACGGACGAGGACGAGCCGCTGAACGAGCGGTCGCGGATCAAGTCCAAGGAGAAGGTCAAGATCGGCCAGATCGCGTCCATGCTGGTCGAGGACGGCATGACCGTGTTCGTCGACACGGGCTCGACGCCGTTGGCCTTCGCAAGGGCGCTGGTCGGCCGGCGGGACGTCCAGCTGATCACCAACTCCCTGGACATCGCCCAGGTGCTGGCCCCCGAGCCCGGCCTTCGGATCAAGGTCACGCCCGGCTGGCTGCGCTCGAACGACAACGCGCTGCTGGGCAGCGACACCATCGCCTTCGTGCGCCGGTTCGTGTTCGACATCGCGGTGATGGGGATCGCCGCCTGCGACGAGCAATATGGCTGGATGGACTATGGCGAGGAGGAATCGGACCTGCGCCGCATCCTCTACCAGCAGTCGCGGCGCAACGTGGTGGTCTGCGACGAGAGCAAGTTCGGCCGACGTGCCTCGGTGCGCACCTTCGACCTGACGACGCCGCTCACGGTCGCCACCAACCGGCCGCCACCCGAGCCATTCGCCTCCATGTTCGCGGAAGCCGGGGTCGAGGTCCTGGCCGAACGTCCACCGGCCCGCGCGCTGCGGCAGCGTTGAGCGGTCCCTTGGACGCACCGAGCCGGCAAGGGACCGGCCCCGACTTCGACGACACGTTCCGGAGCCGGTTGCACGATCTCCTCGCTTGGCGCCGCGACGTGCGCCGGTTCCGGCCGGACCCGATCCCGGCGGCCGAGATGGAGGACCTGCTGCGCACCGCCTGCCTGGCGCCGTCCGTGGGCAATGCGCAGCCCTGGCGGTTCGTCCGGATCAGCTCGGCCGGGATGCGCCATGCGCTGGCCGAGCATGTGGACGCCGAGAATGCGCTGGCCCGCGAGGCGCTGCCCGAGGCCGACCGGGCCGCCTATGCGGCCTTGAAGCTGCACGGGCTGCGGGAAGCGCCGGAACTGCTGGCGGTGTTCTGCGACGAGCAACCGGTGGCCGGGCGTGGTCTCGGGCGGCGGACCATGCCCGAGACGCTGCGCTACTCGACGGTGCTGGCCGTCCACACGCTCTGGCTGGCCGCCCGCTCGCGCGGCATCGGGGTGGGCTGGGTCTCGATCCTGGAGCCGGCACGGATCACGTCCCTGCTCGAGCTGCCCGAACACTGGTGCCTGGTGGCCCTCCTGTGCATCGGCTGGCCGGTCGAGGAGACGGAGGTGCCGGAGCTGGAGCGGGCCGGCTGGCAATGCCGCCTGGACTGGCAGGATGTCGTGCTGGAGCGCTAGTGCCCGCTAGCCTGCAAGGAGATCGCACCGATTGCCGGTCGCCGATGAAGCTACCAAGTAATGAGACAATCGGTACCCGTGTAGTATGCAAGATCAGTCGATAGACTGACCCGCACAAACAGAACCGGGATGGCTCCATGTGCGTGCAATGCGGATCAGGGATCTTGCGTCCGTCGCGCCGCTTCTTGTTGGGCATGGGCGCGGCCATGCTGGGGACCATGGCCGCCGGCGGGCCGGGCCATGCCGTCGATCTCGACGATTCCGTGCTGGCACCGCCGCCGAATGCCATTCCGGCGGACGCAGCACTGCAGCGGCTGATGGACGGCAATGCGCGCTATGCCGCGAACCGGTCGACGCAGATGGATTATTCCGCAGGCCGGGCGGCACGCGCCAAGGCGCAGTACCCGATCGCGGGCATCGTCTCCTGCGCGGATTCCCGTGTCGCCCCGGAACTGGCGTTCGACCAGGCACCGGGCGAGCTGTTCGTCGTACGGCTGGCTGGCAACTTCGTGAACCAGGACGGGCTGGCCAGCCTGGAATACGGGGTAGAGGTGCTGGGCATCCCGCTGCTCATGGTGCTGGGCCATTCGGGCTGTGGGGCCGTCGATGCGACGATCAAGGTGATCCAGGACCGGATCGAGCTGCCGGGCCACCTGCCGGACCTGGTCGCGGCGCTGAAGCCGGGCGTGCAACGGGCGATCGACCGGAAGCCGGACGCCCTGCTGGACGCCGCGATCCTCGAGAACGTCCGCTACAACATGGAGCGGCTGGAGGACGCGACACCGATCGTGGCCGAGCATGTGGCGAGTGGGAAGGTGCAGGTGGTGGGCGGCGTGTACGACATCGCGACCGGCAAGGTGACGATGGTCTAGCGAGGCTGGCCGTCCGGCCGGCCCTGCACTAACCATCGGCCATGGCCGCCGGACGGGGAGCCGGTGGCGGGTTGCCGTGGATGAGGAACGGATGAACAAGCAGAACTTCCGGATGACCGCGATCGTCTGCCATGCGCCGAAGGACTATCGGGTGGAGCAGGTGGCGCGGCCGACGGCCGGGCCGCGCGAGCTGGTCATCCGGATCGGGGCCTGCGGGATCTGCGCCAGCGATTGCAAGTGCTGGTCGGGCGCGCCCATGTTCTGGGAGGGCAAGCAGCCCTATGTAAAGCCGCCGGTGATCCCCGGCCACGAGTTCTTCGGCTATGTCGACGAGATGGGCGAGGGAGCGGCCGAGCATTTCGGGGTCGAGGTCGGCGACACGGTGATCGCCGAGCAGATCGTGCCTTGCGATCAGTGCCGCTACTGCCGCTCGGGCAAGTACTGGATGTGCGAGGTCCACAACATCTACGGCTTCCAGCGCGAGGTGGCCGATGGCGGCATGGCCGAGTACATGCGGCTGCATTCCACGGCCCGCGTGCACAAGATCCCGCGCGACATGCCGGTGGACGATGCAGGGATCATCGAGCCCTTGGCCTGCGCCATCCACACCGCGCAGCGAGGCGACATCCAGCTCGATGACGTGGTGGTGATCGCGGGAGCCGGGCCGATCGGGCTGATGATGGTCCAGGTCGCCAAGCTCAAGACGCCGAAGAAGCTGATCGTCATCGACATGGTGGAGGAGCGGCGCAAGCTGGCGCTGGGCTTCGGCGCGGACGTGGTGATCGATCCCAAGAACGAGGACGCGCTGGAGATCGTGCGCTCGCATACCGGCGGGTACGGGTGCGACGTCTATATCGAGGCGACGGGCTCGCCGGCCGGCGTGGGCCAGGGGCTGGATCTGATCCGCAAGCTCGGCCGGTTCGTGGAGTTCTCCGTGTTCGGGGCGCCGGCCACGGTGGACTGGTCGATCATCGGCGACCGCAAGGAACTGGACATCCGGGGCGCGCATCTGGGCCCGTACTGCTACCCGATCGCGATCGACCTGCTGTCGCGCGGGCTGGTCACGTCCAAGGGGATCGTGACGCACGAATACAAGCTGGAGGAGTGGGACGAGGCGATCCAGATGGCGTACGGGCTGGACTCGATCAAGGTGCTGCTGAAGCCGAAGTCGAGCTAGCAGCCGTCAGCACTCAGATATCGGCGGCATGACAGGTTCATGCCGCCCAGGAGCCACTCGCTCAGGCTCCGTCGACCTCGATCACGCGGTACTTGGTACCGTCATTGCTCTTGCTGCCGCTGCTCTTGCCGAGGCCGCCCTCGAAGCGGATCAGGCGCTTGTGCACGGGCTGGCCCAGCCACTGGTCGTAGACCCACAGGCCGTTCCTGTCCTGGCCGATATAGATGGCGGCGTGGCTGCCGGTCCGCGAGGCGTAGGTGCCGTTCCCTTCGAACGTCGCAATCGGCGTGCCCGGCGGGATCTCCGGGTTGCCGCGCACCAAGGGACCCGGCGACCATTCGGCAGAGCGTGGGAGGCCAGCCACCTGCTGCACGAACGGAACGCAGTGGCCGTTGCCCACCACCTCGCCGAGATAGGCTTCCGGCTGACCCGCACCACGTGGCACGTCCACCCCGCCGCCACAGCCGGTGCAGGCAAGACAGGCGGCGATGATCATGCCCATGCGCATCATGACGGCGCTTCCCCCGAAGGCTCCCACCCTGGACATCTTGAGGCGGCTTCGAGCCGCCGCGGACGATGGTGTCGTCCGAGGTCAGTAAGCCTGGATCCGGATCGCCAAGCGAGACTTTTCGACGGGCTCAACCTTGCGCCTCCACCAGTGGGATGTTCGCCTCGGCCAGCGGCCTGGTCGCCTCGTCCGGCAGGCCACCGGCACCTGTGACGACCGCGGCGAACCGGGAAAGATCGGTGAGCACGTGCAGGGCGGTCTGGCCGAACTTGGAGCGGTCGATCAGGAGATAGGAGCGGTTGGCCGAAGCGATCATGCCGCGCTTTGTCTTCACGATGTCCTGGTCCTGGTGGAAGGCCAGCGTACCGGAGACCGAGGAGGTGCCGAGGAAGGCGACGTCGGCGCGAAGCCCCGCCAGCATCTCCTCCGTCGCCATGCCGAAGAAGCCGTGGAAGCGGCGGCTGTACTGGCCGCCCAGCGTGATCAGGCGGATGCGGTCGACCAGCGCCAGCGCCTCGATCGCGGCCAGGTTGTTGGTGATGACGGTGAGCGGGCGACGCTCGACCAGGAGGTCGGCGAGTGCCCCCACGGTCGTGCCGGCGTCGATGATGACGGACTGGCCGGGTTCCACGAACTCCAGGGCCGCCCTGGCGATCGCGGCCTTCTCCTCCAGCGCCACTTTGGTGCGCCAGCGAAAGTCGCTCTCCATCAGCGTCGAGGATTCGATTGTGGCGCCGCCGCGGACCTTGCGCACGAGCTGGTCCATGGCGAGCTGGTCAAGGTCGCGATGGACGGTCATCCGGCTGATGCGGAAGTCCGCCGCCAGCTCGTCGACCGTCACGGAGCCTCGCTCCAGCAGGAGATCCAGGATCTTCTGCCGCCGTCGCTCGCCGCTCTGGAGGGCAGCATCGCTCATGCGAGCAGGTGCTGCCCGGTATCGGTCACCAGGGTGCGATGACGCTTGGCGAGCTCGTCCAGGAGGGCCTGGATCTCGGCCTGCTGCCTGGCCTCGTCCCATCCGAGCGTGCGGCCGGCGATGTCCGCGAGTTCCGCCAGGGCCGGGCGGGTAGCGCGTCCAGTGATGGCGATGGTGGTGCGACGGAGCACCAGGTCGGCCAGCGTCGGCGCGCGCTCGGCCTGGCAGAGCCAGGCGATCTCGCGGGTGCCGTACTCCGGCAGGTGGGTGAGCGGACGGTCCGGGTCGTTCACGCCTTCGAGGGTCGCTAGAAAGTCCTGGGCGCGGCTGCCGTAGCGCTCGTGGAGGGTGCGTAGACGCGCGTCGTCGTTGGCGCGGCCGTTCAGACGGCCACCTCCAATCGGCTCCATCTCGGTGCCGCGCTGCCGCTTTTTGCCCAGGCGCTCCAGAACCGCGTCCGTCACCTCCGCCGAGAACGCGCGGAAGGTCGTCCATTTGCCGCCGACCAGGCAGAGTACCGGGAACGGCCGCTCGTCGTGGGGCTCGTGCACCGGCATGGAATGGTCGCGGCTGACGATACCAGGATTGGCGGCGTCGCTGGCGGGAAGCGGGCGGACGCCGCAATAGGTGTAGACGACCTGGTCGCGGTCGATCCGGAAGGACGGGAAGACTTCCCGCAGCGCCCCCAGCATGTAGTTGATCTCGTCGTCCTCGCAGACGACGCTGTCGGGCTTCGTGGTGCGGATGTCGGTGGAGCCGGTGAGCACCTTGTCCAGGAACGGATAGGCCAGGCAGATCCGGCCGTCCTTGCGGCCGAAATAGACCATCCGGCCAGCCAGGGCGGCGTGCATCTCCTGATGGTCGAGCAGGAGATGCGACCCCTTGGTGCCGCCGATATGCTGCGAGCTTACGCCGGCCGCCCGGTTGGCGCCGTCGATCCAGGCACCGGCAGCGTTCACCAGGATCTGCGGGCGCACGGTGAAGCGCTCGCCACCGATCGTGTCGGCCAGCACCAGCCGGTCGCCTTCGTGGGCTTCCAGGGAGACATGGTTGACGCCGAGCGAGGCAGGATTGGCCGCCTCGCCGTCCAGCACCAACTCCACGCCCAGCCGCTCGGGCTGCGTGATCCAGGCATCCCAGTAGATGCCGGCTCCCACCACGGAAGGATCCAGGCCCGGGACGGATTTCAGAGTTTCCTCGCGGTCCATCATCCGGTGGGTGGGCATGGTCCGCTCCTTGCGGCCCAGATAGTCGTAGAGCGCGAAGCCGACCTTGACGATCCAGGCACCCCGGTCGTCGCTGCCGCCCTTGCGGCCGAAGAAGCGGGAGATGGCATCGGTGAGCCCGCCCAGGCGCGAGCGCAGCGGCACCACCGTCTCCAGCGGGCGGACGAGGTGGGGCGCGTTCTTCAGGAGGCGGTTGCGCTCGTGCGTTGCTTCGCCGACCAGGCGGAACTCGCCGGTCTCGAGATATTTCAGGCCGCCATGGATCATCCGGGACGGGGCGGAGCTGGCGCCGGAGCAGAAGTCACCCTTGTCGACCAGCAGGCAGTCGACGCCCTGCAGCGACAGGTCGCGAAAGGTGCCGATCCCGTTGATGCCGGCGCCAACGATCACGACCGGCCAATCCTGCCGGGCACGCAGGCGCTCCAGTTGCTGCCGACGATCGATCAAGCGGCGTCACTCCCGTTCAGGCTCGGCCAAAGACCCTGCACCGTGCCCACCGACCGGATGTAGCGCCGGTAGGCCAGATCCAGGCGGGCCGCGGCGGCGGGCTCCGGCTGGTAGGTGCTCGACGCGCGGCAGCACACGGCGGCCGCGTCCGAGAGATGATCGAACCAGCCGGCCGCCACACCGGCACACATGGCCGCACCCAGGGCACCTACCTCCTCCGCATCGGGCACGACGACCGGCAGGTTCAGGGCGTCGGCGAAGAGCTGGGCGATCCGGGGACTGCGAGCACCACCGCCAGCCAGGGCCGCGCGGTCCAGCGGGAAGCCGCGGCGAAGCGCGTCGACATGGGTGCGGTGGTTGAAGACCACGCCCTCGATCAGCGCGCGCATCAGGTCGCCCCGCTCGTGCCGGCCCAGCACGCCCATGAAGGCCGCGCTGGATACGGCGGCATGAGGCGAGCCGTAGAGGAAGGGGTGGTAGACGATGCCGCCTTCGCGGGCGAAGGCGGCTGCCAGTTCCGGCTCCAGCACCTGGAAGACGGACACGCCTTGGGCCTTGGCCGTCTGCGCGGCATCGCGGCAGAACTGGCCGACGAACCAGTCGATGTTGGCGGACGAGGCAGGCGAGATCGACATGTTCATCCAGGTGCCGGGTGCGAAGCCATTACGGCAGAACCAGGCCCGGTCGATCACCGGCAGGGACGAGATCACCTCGTTGATGCAGTAGGTGCCGGCCACCAGTGCCAGCTGTCCCGCCTCGACCACGCCTATGCCGACGGCCGTGGCGGTCACGTCGTGGAGCCCTGCTGCGACGGGCGTGCCGACGCGCAGCCCGGTCGCCTGGGCGGCATCCTCGGTCACGTAGCCCGCGATCGAGGTCGGCTCCAGGGCCGGTGGCAGGCGTTCCATGACCTCCGGCAGGTCGAAGAGGGCGGCCACGTCCGGGTCGTAGAGCTGGGTCTGGACATTGGTGAAGGCCGTGCTGGCTTCCGTGCGATCGGTCGCGATCGATCCGGTCAGGCGGAAGCGCAGCCAGTCCTTGCAGTAGAGGAGATGGCCGAACCGGGCATAGCGCTCCGGCTCGTGCTGCTTGATCCAGCTCAGCACGGCCGTGGGTGAGGAGGGGGCTACCTCCTGGCCCATCGCCGCCAGCATCGTCGGAAAGCGGCCCTCGGCCTGCCAGCGTTCGACGACCTCGTGGGCACGGCCGTCCAGCGAGAGGATGGCACGGCCGAGCGGGCGGGAATCGCGGTCGAGCGGATAGAGACCGTCGCCATGGCCGGACATGCCGATCGCGGCGACGTCGTCACCGGTGGCACCGGCGGCCTGCAGCGCGTCGGCGATCGCCTTGCAGGTGGCCAGCCAGTGCTCCTCCATGTCGCGCTCGACATGGCGGGGCAGGGGCTCGTGGCGGGTCACGTCGGCGCGGCCGACACCGGCGAGCCGGCCCTGCTCGTCGAACAGGGCGGCCTTGGTGATGGTCAGCCCGCTGTCGATGCCCAGGACGTACTTGGTCATGGCGTCACCTTGCTGCCCTGAGCGCGATGCGATCCTGAAGGCTGGCCAGCCAGATGGCGACCAGGAGCACCAGGCCGAACACCATCTGGCGGATGGAAGGCTCGATGCCGATCAGGTTCATCAGGTTCTCGATCACCGCGATCACGATGACGGCACCAAAGACGCCCGACAACCGGCCGACGCCGCCGGACAGCGAGGTACCGCCCAGGATCGTGCCGGCGAACACCATGAGGATCGAGCCTTGCCCGAGGTCGGCCACCACCGACTGGAGGCGGCCCACTTCCAGCATGCCGCCCAGTGCCGCGGCGAAGCCGGCGATCGCGAAGCACAGGATCTTGGTGCGCTTGACCTTCACGCCGGCCACGAAGGCCGCCTCCTCATTGTTGCCGATCGCATAGATCTCCTTGCCGAGCCGGTGCCGCTCGATGAGCGCATAGGCGACGAGGTAGAGCGCCAGCCAGACGAAGATGGCGATGGGTATGCCGAAGAAGCGCTGCTCGCCGAGATAGGTGTACTCGGACGGCAGGTAGTAGATGCCCTCGGGGATCAGCCAGATCACCACGCCGCGCATGAGCAGGAGGGTGGCGAGCGTCACCAGGAAGGCATTCACCCGGAGCGTGACGGCGAACAGGCCGGCGGCCCCGCCGACGACAAGGCCGATGATCGGCGTCAGGATGGCGGCGGTGACCGGGCCGATCAGGTCGGGCAGCCAGTTCTGCATGGCGACGATGGCGACGGTCGGGCCGAAGGCGAAGGTCGATTCCAGGGAAAGGTCGACCTCCTTGATCAGGAGCACCAGGAACAGGCCCAGCACCATGCAGCCGAGCGGCGCTGCGGCCCACAGCACGTTCAAAAGGTTCTGCGGGTTGGTGAAGCCCTGCACGGTCAGGCCGAACAGGGCCAGGACCGCGAGCAGCACCCAGATCAGGTGGCGCTCGAACACGTAGAGCAGCAGGCCGCCCTTCATCATCAAACTCCCTGGATGGCCCGGTACAGTGATCCTACGTCGAAGCCGGGCTCGCCCCGGCGCAAGGTCTCGACGACCACCCCGCGGAAGAACACGTGGATCTCGTCGCAGACGTCGATCAGCTCGTCCTCGTTCTCGGACAGCATGACGACGGCGCTGGCCTTCGACAGCTCGTTGCGGATCGAGTTCAGGATCTCGGGCTTGGTCGCCAGGTCCACGCCGCGGGTCGGCTCGTTCAGGACGAACAAGCGCGGGCTGGTCAGGCTCAGGCGGCTGATCAGCACCTTCTGCTTGTTGCCGCCGGACAGCGTGCTCATGCCCACCTCCGGACCCGCCGCCTTCACCTTCATGGAGGTGACCTTGTCGGCCGAGATGGCGCGCGCACGGCTGCCATTGATGAAGCCCAGCGCATTGGTCACGGTGGGGTAGCTCGAGATCAGGATGTTTTCCTGGATCGAGCGGTTCTGGATGACGCCGTGCTGCTCGCGGTGCTTGGCGAGATAGGCGACACCGTCCTTGAGCGCGGCGGCAGGGTCCGAGACCCTGGCCGGTCCCTTGTCGTCGACGATCTCGCCGCTGTCGGCATGGACCAGGCCGAACAGGGTCTCGGCGACCTCGTCCTTGCCCGAGCCATCCAGGCCGGCAAGGCCGGTGACGCGGCCGATCCGCAGCTCCAGGTCGACGTCCCGGTAGGTGCCGGCCTTGGTGAGTTTGCGGACCGCGTAGACGCGCGGGCCTTCGGCGATGCCGGCCTCGCGGCGCACCGCCGCCTTGGGGATGTCGCCCACGATCCAGTCGGCCAGCTCGCGGCTGGAGGTCGTCGCCACGTCGAGCGTCGCGACGGCGCGGCCGTCGCGCATGACGGTGACGCGATCGCAAAACTCCAGGATCTCGTTCACGTGGTGGGAGATCAGCGTGTAGGAGCGCGACTGCTCGCGGCCGACCAGCTCGCGCAACCGGGTCAGCAGCATCGTCTTGCGCTGGCGGGAAAGGGAGGCGGTGATCTCGTCCAGGAGGATCACTCTTGCCCGGTCGACCACCTGCGCCTTGCCGAAGGCCAGGAGCTGCTGGATCTCGATCGGCAGGCTGCCGATCGGCTGCTCGGGATCGACCTGGAGGTCGAGCTCGGCCGCGACCTCCCGCACCATATCCCGCATCGCTCTCGGCTTCAGGAAGCCCAGCGGTCCCGCGATCGGCCGGCCCATGAACAGGTTCTCAGTGACGGTCATCCGCTTGGCGAAGCGTGGCTCCTGCGGGATGAGCGACACGCCCAGCTCGTGCGCCTTGACCGGATCGTAGTGCGCGCCGTCCACCGTGGTGGAGCCGACCGTGATCGTCCCTGAAGACGGCTGCAGCACGCCTGCGATCATGCTGACCAGCACCGACTTGCCGGCACCGTTGCGCCCGATGATGCCGTGGATCTCGCCCTGGCGGACATGCATGTTCACGTCCGAGGCCGCGACGATGCCGGGGAAGGTCTTGGTGAGGTGGTCCAGGCGATAGGAGGTCGCGGCGCTGTCAGGCGGCAAGGTCTGGCTCTTCGTCATCTCGTGACGTCATGGCCGGCGCGCTGGCCGGCCATGACAGGGAAGGCGTTGGTTCAGCCGCCCTCGGAAGCCGCCTTGCCTTCCGGCGTGGCCTCCATCTGGATCGCCCAGTTGCGCGGGTCGTTCGGCGGAACGTCGCCCGGGATCGAGTAGGCCTGGGTCTTGTACCAGTCGCCGTCGAACTCATCGGACGGGATGACCTCGACGGGAGTCCAGAGCTCCTGCGAGCCCACGTCATAGGTGCCCTTCTCGGCAGACTTGGTCAGGAGCTTGCCGCTCTTCATCATGTCGTAGAGCAGCCGCATCGACACGATGCCCTCGCCGGTGGCCGGCTGGACCGACACATGGGTCAGGTCGCCGCGCTCCACGGCTTCCAGCTCGGGCTTGGTGCCGTCGATGGTCGCGACCGGGATGTGGTTGGGATCGCTGGACTTGGCGAGCATGCCCTGCGCCGCGAAGGCCGGAATGGCGCCGCCGATGCCCATGGTGCCGTCGATGGAGGCCACCGCCAGGATCTGCTCCTTGCCGTAGCGGGCGATCAGGTCGTCCACCGCCTTGCGCGCCTTCGAGCCGTCGCAGCCGGCCTCACGCACCTCGACCTTGATGTTCGGATGCTGCTCGACGATCGGGGCGAACACCGACTGGTAGCCGTTGTGCCGGCCGATGTCGAAGGAGGCCGTGATGATGCAGCGCAGCTCGACGATCACGCCGTCCTTGCTGCGCCAGTCCTGGCCGCGGTTCTTGTCCAGCCAGGCCACGATCGCTTCGCCGCCCTTGCGGCCGGCCGTCTCGTTGTCGAACGCGACGAAGGTTTCCTTCGCCTTCGGCACGTAGGCGTTGGAGACCACGACCGGAATGCCCTGCTCGTAGAGGTCGTTCACGACCTTGACCATCGCTTCGCCGCGCCATGGCACCAGCAGCACGCCGTCCACGCCGCGCGCGATCTGCGCATCCAGCGCGTTGCGCTGCTTGGTGACGTCGTTGGCGCCGAACACCGAGAACTCGATCTTGTCGCCCGTTTCCGTCTCGATGCGCCGACGCTCCTGCTCCTGGCCCAGTTGAACGCCGTTGAAATAGATGTCGTTGGGGTCCCAGCGGATCACCGCGACCCGATAATCCTTTGCGGCCGCCGCGAACGACGACAGCCCGACCGCCAGCGCCGCTCCCGCGAGCAGGCCCCATTTCGCCTTGCGCATTCCATGCCTCCCAGAACCCGGGCCCACAGCTTCATCCGGCCGGGTTGCACGGTTCATAACATCGTTCATGAGATTTGTAACGTGGGGGATGATATATCTTATGCGGCTCTCGGTGCGGGACGATGCGCTGGTCGTCGGCCAGCATCATGCGGCCGCTCCTTTGCCGGAGCGGCTACATGCTTTGGCACATGGAAGGCCGGATGCGCCGGTCTCGCTCCAACTGGATACGGGTGGCGTGAACGCCGCGCGTCACTGCCAGGAGCGCCCCCAGCCTCGCGATCCCCGGCAACGCCAAGGCCGGCTGAGCGGTGCCGCATCGCTCGCAGAAGCCTCGGGCCGCCACGCGTGACGCCCCCTTCCTGGACTGGTTCGATCAGGATTGCGTCGACAGCCCGGCAGCAAAGCCGCCGGGCTGCAGGTCGTGGCGCGGTCGATGGGGCGTGGGACCCAACCCGTCAGGACGGGGCGGGGCTTCCTTCGCGCAGCAGGCCTTCCTCGCGCAGGTCGTCCCAAAGGGCCGCCGGGATCGGGTGGGTCATCAGCCGGGTATTGGCGTGCACCTCCTCCGGCTTCACCGCACCCGGGATGATCGAGGCGATCTCGGGGAGGCCCAGCGGGAACTGGATGGCGGCGGCGGCCAGCGGCACGGTGTGGCGCTTGCACACGGCCTCGATCCGTCGCACGCGCTCCAGGATCTCGGGCGGTGCGGGCTTGTAGTTGTACTTCGCACCCTCGATCGGCCCGGTCGCGAGGATGCCGGAGTTGAACGGGCCGCCCAGGAGAAAGGAGAACTTCTTCTGGCGCGCCAGCGGCATCAGGTCGTCCAGGCCTTCCTGCTCCAGCAGCGTGTAGCGGCCGGCCAGGAGGAAGACGTCGGGATCGGCATCGGTGGCGAGGCGCTTGCAGGGCTCGATCTCGTTCACGCCCATGCCGATCGCCTTGACCACGCCTTGGCTGCGCAGCTCGGCCAGGGCGCGGAACGAGCCGTCCACCGCCTGCTTGTAGCGCTCCTCGTAGGCCTCGCGCGTGCCGTGGGTCCAGATGTCGACGTCGTGGATGAGGAGGATGTCGATCCGCTCCACGCCCAGGCGCTGCAGGCTGTGCTCCACCTCGCGAAAGGTGCCGTCATAGGAGTAGTCATAGACCGGCTGCATGTTCAGCCCGCCGATCCACTGGCCGCGGTCGATCTGCTCGGGCGGGGTCGGCTTCAGCCAGCGGCCGACCTTGGTCGACAGGACATAGGAATCGCGCGGCTGCTGGCGGATGACGTGGCCGACCCGGTGCTCGGACAGGCCGTAGCCGTAGAGCGGTGCCGTATCGAACAGCCGGCAACCGGTGTCATAGGCGGCCTGAACCGTAGCCAGCGCGCGTGCCTCCGGGATCTTCTCGTAGATGTCTCCGAGCGGTGCCGATCCGAAACCCAGCACCGGCACTTTCAGCCCAGTGGTCCCGATCTCGCGCGTGGCGAGTGCCGTCATCATCATCTCCCTTTTGAAGCGGGCGCCGATCCTAGTGCGCCCGTCCGTCGAGCGTAAGCAGGGCCGGAGGCAGCTTGTCTCGTCACCCCGGCGCGCGCAGGTATGCACGGGAACGGCAACGGAGATGAGCGATGCAGGTGGGCGTGATCGGGCTCGGGTCCATGGGTGGCGGGATGGCCGGTGCCGCCGCGCGCGCAGGGCTGCAGGTCCGCGGCTATGATGTACGGCCGACCACCATCGATGGCGTGACGCCTGCCGCATCGGCGCACGACGTTGCCGAGGGTGCGGACATCCTGCTCGTCATGGTGGTCAACGCCCAGCAGCTAGAGGACAGCCTGTTCGGCGCGGGCGGGGCGCTCTCCGGGCTGCCGAAGGGTGCGGTGGTCATTGCGAGCGCCACCATTCCCGCCTCGGATGCCGAGCGGATCGGCAAGCGGGTGGAGGAAGCGGGCCATCTGTTCCTGGACGCCCCGGTATCGGGCGGTGCCGCCCGCGCCGCGGACGGCGAACTCACCTTCATGGCGTCCGGCAGCGAGGAAGCCTTCGCCAAGGCGGCGCCGTTGCTCGACGCCTGTGCCGCCAAGGTGTTCCGGCTGGGCCCGACCATCGGGACCGGCTCCACGGTCAAGACCGTCCACCAGTTGCTGGCGGGCGTGCACATCGCGGCAGCGGCCGAGGCAATGGCGCTGGGCGTGCGGGCAGGCGCAGATGCACGCGAGCTGTTCGAGGTGATCTGCAACGCGGCGGGCCGCTCCTGGATGTTCGAGAACCGGGTGCCGCACATGCTGGACCGGGACTTCGCGCCCCGCTCGGCCGTCGAGATCTTCGTGAAGGACCTGGGGCTGGTGCTGGACACCGGGCGCCACCTGCGCTTCCCGCTGCCGATCGCAGCATCGGCACACCAGCAGTTTCTGGCAGCGGCCGCCGCGGGCTTCGGGCAGGAGGACGATGCCGCCGTGGTGAAGGTCTACGAGAAGCTGGCCGGCATCGAGGTGGATGGCCGCTGACCGGCTTCCTGGCCGGTGGTTGGATCGAATGTTCCCGGAGTGAAGCTTGACCCGCCTGCTGACCTACAATGTGCATCGCTGCCTGGGCGTGGACGGCATCCTGTCGCCTGAGCGGATCGTGGAGGTCATCGCGAGCTGCGCGCCGGACATCGTGGCGCTCCAGGAACTGGATGTCGGGCGCGAACGGACCGGCGGAATCGATCAGGCCCTGGTGATCGCCGACCTGCTCGGGATGGACAGGCACTTCCATGCAGCCCTGCGCGTCATGGAGGAGCAGTATGGGGACGCCATCCTGACCGGCCTGCCGTCGCGCCTGGTCAAGGCGGGGCCGTTGCCGGGCCTCGTCCAACGGCCACTGATCGAGCCGCGCGGCGCGCTGTGGGCGGAGGTCCAGGTGGAAGAACGGCAGGTGCAGGTGATCAACGCCCATCTGGGGCTGCTCGGCGCCGAACGCGTGGCCCAGGCGCGGGCGCTGCTCGGGCCCGACTGGCTCGGCCGCCCGGACTGCCGCCGCCCGGTGATCCTCACCGGCGACTTCAATGCTCCGCCCTTCACCAGCGCCTACCGCAAGATCCGACGGCAGCTGACCGCTGTGCAGGACGTCCTGTCCGGCTGCCGCCGGCGGGCCACCTTCCCGAGCCGCTTCCCGGTCCTGGCGCTGGACCATGTCTTCTTCGACGGGCCCATCGAGATCCTGGACGTCGCGATCATCCGGACGCCATTGGCGAAGCTGGCATCCGACCACCTGCCGCTGGTGGTGGATTTCGAAGTCACGCGTGAGCCGTTGCCGCAGGCACAAGAAGAGCACGAGCCGGCCGGAGCCATCGCTGCCCTGCGCGGTTGATGGCCAATGACAAATTCGGTGCAGGTTCGATGCAGGCTCGTGTGACTGGCGCGTTTCCCGAACGGGCGGCGCAAGGCGAGGCGGCCCCGCCCGCCGGAGCAGCCAAGACCTTGTGGAAGCGCTGGGGCACGACCGGGATCACGGTCGCCTCCCTGGTCCTGGCCGGCTATCTGCTGCACCGGACGTTTTCTCAGTACAGCTGGGAGGAACTGTGGGCAGCGGTGCTGTCCGTCCCGATGGAGCACCTGCTCCTTGCCTGCCTGTTCTCGGCAGCGAGCTATCTGTCGCTGACCTGGTTCGACTGGCTGGGCATCCGCTATGCAGGCAGGCGGCTGCCTTACCCGAAGGTGGCGCTGGCGTCTTTCCTGGGCCTGTCGATCGGCCATACGCTGGGCCTGGCGGCGCTGAGTAGCGGCATGATCCGCTACCGCTTCTATCGCCGCTGGGGCCTGAGCAACGAGGAGGTCGCCAAGATCATCCTGCTCTGTGGCGTCACCGTGGGCGTCGGACTGATCGCGCTGGGCGGGGCCGGGCTGCTGCTGCGGCCGGACCTGGGCGAGCGGATCACCGGCATGAGCCACGGCTCCATGCTCGCCATGGGAGCCGGCGGCATCCTGCTGACGATCGTCTATGTCGTGCTTTCGGCGACGCTCAGGGCTCCGCTGCGCATCTACCACTGGTCGTTCCAGATGCCGACCCTGAAGGTGGCGCTGGGGCAGGTGGCGGCCGGGACGGTCAACTTCATCCTGGTGGCGGCCTGCCTGCACCAGACGCTCCTGCCGTTCAGCGACATGCCGTTCCTTGGTGTCGCCGCCATCTTCATCATCGCCAACACCACGACGATGATCTCCAACGTGCCGGGCGGGCTCGGCGTCATCGAGAGCGTCGTCCTGTTCCTGATGCCGGGCGACCAGATCATCGGCGGCCTGATCGCCTTTCGCTGCATCTATTTCTTCCTGCCGCTGCTAATCGGCGGCCTTGTGTTCGCGATCACCGAGCTCCGGATCCGCGCAAAGGACCGCCGGGCGGCCGGCAGCGACGCACCACCGCTGCGCATGGCGATGGCCGGCAAGGCGTCAGGATGAAATCGCCAGCCGGGCCTGCCGGTTCTTCTTCCTGAGAAAACGCTGCCAGGTTTCCGACAGGGGGCGCTTGGGATCGAGGATGCTGGTCCAGACCACCGGCCGGACCGGGCCGTGCAGGTCGATGGGCGGGAAGGCGTTCAGGCCCTTGCCTTCCTGCTGGAGTGCGCGGATCGCGGCAATCGTCGAGCCGTGCCGGCTGACCGCCTCGGCAAGCTCCGTTGGCGTCACGTGCAGGTGGGCGGAAAGGAGCTGGCGACGGATCGTGGCGATCGACGTCCGCTGCTGCTCGTCGACTGCCTCGATGGCCAGGTCGCATTCCGTATCCAGGCCGACCGACCGGTTGTTGATGTTGGCCGAGCCGACGCGCAGGAAGGTGTCGTCGACGATCATCAGCTTGGCGTGGATCAGGATCTCGCGGGCACCCTGATCCGACGGCGTCGTCGGGTAGAACGCGCCGAAGCGGCCGTAGCGGTCCGCCCGGTGCAGCCGGCGCAACACGCGGTCGCGGTTGCGGCCCATGATGAACTGCTCGAGCTTTGCCGGCAGCACGTGGGTCATCAGCACGACGACCTCGGGTCCTTCCGGCTGCATCAGGCTTTCGGCTAGCCGCTCGGCAACCTCGAAGTTCGCGAAATACTGCGCCTCGACATAGATGCATTGCCGGGCTGCGGCGATAGCATCGAGCGTCAGCCGTCCGATCTCGTGGACGGGCGGCTGGTTCCGCCAGACGGGCAGGGTGCGGGCGACCGCAACGTCGGTATCGCGAAAATGGGCCTCCAGTCCCTCGGGCCAGAGGTCGCGCACCGCCGATACGGCCGGCAGATCCTCGCCGGTAGCCACCTTCCAGCGCATCTTGGCCACATCGGCCACCACCGTGGCGGCGTCCCCCTCCACGATCATCTGCATGTCGTGGACGGGCTCGTAGAGGTTCCCGTCCGGATCGGTGCGCCGCCGGTCGTTGTGCTTGTGCCGCCAGGTGTCCCACCGCTTCACGGTGAGATCGATCCCGCCGGCGAACGCTACCCGGTCGTCGACGCAAATAATCTTCTGGTGGTGCGCGGCATAGATCGGATGCTCCTGATCCAGACGCACCGTGATGCGCGGATGATCCTGCCATTCCGCACCCACCAGCAACTGGGCGGGTGAGCTCGGCGCGTGCACGACCGCGAAGCTCCAGACCAGGATGTGGATCCGGAGGTTCGGCTTCTCCTCGACCAGCGAGCGCAGCATCGGCCCGAGCGGCTGGCAGACTTGGCCTTCGGGACAGAGCGGGATCCGGCCATCGAAGTCCCAGCCGACGATCAGGATCGAGTGCTCGGCGCGATGCAGCGTCTGCTCGAGCCGGGCGAAATAGGAGGCGGCGTCGGGCAGGAGGGTGGCGCGCGTGGCTTTGGCGACCCGCCAGCAGTTCCTGCCAGGCCGCACGATCCGATGGGCCTGATCCCGTTCCACGTTCTGCTGTGGCGATGCTTTCGCGAAACCTGCGAACGAGCCTTCGACTGTCATCCCATCTCTCATGCCGACATCGCGGCAACATGCCGGGCTGTCATGATCCCGCTGCCGCTGTTCCGAAAGCCGAAACGGATCGAGGGCGCTGTCGTGCCTTGCCGGTGCAAATCAAGTCGGTGGCCGGGCAATGAAGCCACGCCGTCGCGTCGACCACAGATGGGCGACGATGGCGATGATCCCAACCACCCCCGCGAGCGGCGCTGCCCAGGCCCCAGGCCCGTCCATCGCCAGCAGCGTGGCGCCGGCCACCATGCACCACAGTAGTGGGACGACGAGCGCGATCCGGGCAATCCGGCCGCCCAAGGGCACCAGCACTCCCAGCGTCACGATCGCGGTCGGATCAGGCATGATTCCGAAGATCGCGACCTGTTTCCAGCCGCGCTCGCCCGACAGCAACTCCAGGAGCGGCAGGGCGAACAATCCCGCCAGGGTCAGGACGATCCCCGTGCCGACGAGCCATGGCTCGCTGCTCCGCTCCCTGCTCAGGAAAGCGGCTGCGAGCAGCAAGGCTCCCTCCGCCGCGAAGGCAAGGCCGGCATAGGATGCCGCCCAGTTGATGGTCGCATAGCGCTGGCCGAACCAGGCCCAGGCGATCCAGAGCCAGCAAAGGCCGAGCAGACCGAGGCCAGCCAGCCTGACGGCGCGTAGCTGGAGCACCAGGATTACGACGCCTGCTGCAACGGCTGCCAGCTGTGCCGGCCAGATCGAAAGGTTGTAGAGCTCGATCAGGCGGACATAGGTGCGGGGCGAGAAGAGGAGGAAATCCGAAAGGCCATAGGTCCACCATTCGGACATCAAAGATCCTCGACGTGGGCCACCATCCGCGCCCGCATGGTGGCATCCGGCAACGGCCCCTGCGCGGCGGCGAGGTTCTCCCGGACATGCTCGACCTTCGTGGTAGCGGGAATGGCACAGGTGACCGCGGGATGGGAGATGATGAACTTCAGCAGGAACTGCGCCCAGGTCGCACAGCCGATCTCGCCGGCGAAGTCCGGCAGCGGATAGTCCTCGACCTCCTGGACGAGATCGCCCTGCCTGAACGGGCGGTTGACGATCACGCCGATGCCGCGCTCCTGCGCCAGCGGGAGGATCGTCTCCTCCACCTCGCGGTCGAGGATGTTGTAGGTCAGCTGGACGAAGTCGAGCGGCCGGGTGCGCATGACCTCCACGAACTCACGGTGGCGGCGGCCCTCCGACGTCGTGATGCCGACATAGCGGAGGCGGCCATCGGCTTTCATCGCCTCCAGCGTGTCGAGATGGCCTTCCCAGCTCACCAGGTTGTGGACCTGCAGGAGGTCGAAGCGCTCGACGCCCCAATGAGCCCGCGATTCCTCGATCTGCGCCGGGCCTGAATCGACCGAGGAGATCCAGACCTTGTCGGCGGACAAGAGCTGCGGCGGCCGGCCGAGCTTGTCCAGGCCATAGCCAATCACTGGTTGTGCGGAACCGTACATCGGCGACGAATCGATCAGGCGTCCGCCGGCTGCGAAGAAGGCTTCCATCACCTCGGCGCATTCATCCCGCAGGACGATGTCGTCACCGACATTGAAGGTGATCCAGCTCCCAAGGCCCACCATGGGCACCGGCTCGCCGGACGAGGGGATCGTGCGCGTCGCGACCGGCAGTTCCTGGGCGAGGCCCGGCGCGGCACCGATCAGCGATCCCGCCGCAAGACCCGCGGCTCCGGCCAAGGCCTCGCGGCGACTGCAGCCCTTTCCTTTCCTAGGCGGCATGCCAGATCCTCCTGCTAGGACGCCGGCTGGTGCACCGGGCGCGGTACAGAGCGGAACTTGATGCCGTCGAAGCGGTGGTCAAGCCTTGATGCACAGCCCTGCAGCACCGCACGGTGGCACGCCTGTGGAGCTTTCCCGCTCCCGTGCTGCAGCTAGTCCCTGCGGAATCAGGAAACTGATCAAGAGAGCGGTTGCATGTTGTAGATACAGCATTAGAAATAGTAATGGCGGCGTCAAAGATATCTCAAGGCAACTGGAGGTAACGATGGTCAACTGCTTGCACGTCTTCAGCGAGCAGCAGGATCGTCGGCTCCAGCCGGGAAGAACATGCTGGTACTGATCGTCGAAGATGAACTTCTCATCGGGCTGGCTTTGGAACTGGGCGTGCGGGAGGCGGGGCACGAGGTGCTGGGACCTGCCGACAATGTGGAAGGCGCGCTCGCCATGGTGGACCACATTGTCCCCGATCTCGCTGATCGACATCGACCTGCGCGAAGGCGGCGACGGGACGATCCTGGCCCGGGCGCTGCACGAGCGCCACCGGGTCCCGGTCCTGTTCCTGAGCGCGCAGGTGGCCCAGGCACGGGCTCATCGCGCCGCCGCCTGGGGCCTGATCGCCAAGCCCTACGAGGTTTCGGATGTCGTCCGCTCGGTCGCGTTCATCGACGACCTGACCGCCGAGCGGCGGCCGGCGAGGGTTCCGGCGCGCCTGGAATTCTGGCGGTCGCTCGATGGTGTCGGGGAAGGCTGAGTCTCAGAACGTGACGCCTACCTGCTCGCCCGTATGCTTCGGCCGCTCGCCGGTCGTCACCGCCTTCACATAGCCGTAAGCGTGCAGCATCGTGCTCGACGGTGCATCCCAGTATTCAGCCATCGTCACGTCGACCTTGATGAGAGCGATGGCCGGGTCGCTGGGGCCCTTGGGGAACCAGACGCGCAGCGATTCGCCCCATAGTTCCTTCACCTTGTCCGGGTCGTGCAGGATCTGCGCCTTGCCGGTGATGGAAACGTAGTTCTGCTTGCGCTCGTCAGAGTAGGTGACGGCGACATCCGGTACCTTCTGGATGTCCTGGACCATCTCGGCATGGTTGTCGGTGAAGAACCACAAGTACCCGTCGAACTCGGCTTCCACCGTTCCCATCGGCCGGCTGTGCATGGCGCCATCCGCGTGACGCGTAGTCAGCATGGCGATGCGGCAATCCTTGATCAGCCCGACGAGCTTTTCCTTCGCGGCCTTGTCGTTCCTGATTTCCATGCGGTGCTCTCCTTGCGGCTAGACCGTAGCAACGACGGCCGGCGGACGTAGTTCCGCACCCGCACCCTGCAGTTCTGTAGCCGTCGCTCCGGTTCACCTTGCGGGTGTGACCTGCAGCACATCTCGGCTTGGTGTTTTGAGGAACAATGAGAAGGTCGAAGAAAGTGCTCTTCGGTGGCCAAGGAGGAAGCAGATGCAAGTCGGTGCGATGTTCTCGATGCTCGCCGGGCGCCGTGCGCTCCGGCCGGACCTGGGGCTGGCCTGGCTGGTCCGGCTCGTCGCGGGCTCGATCAGGCTGTGGGTCCAGGAGCGGGATATGCGGCGCACGATCATCGAGCTGAGGAGGGCGGACGATTTCCTCCTGCTCGACCTCGGGATCCGCCACGACCAGATCGAGGAAGCCGTGCGCCATGGCCGGTTCGACCTGGAACCTTGCCGCCGGTCGCGGTCCCGCCGCTGATGGGCAGGTTGCCTTCGGCTTGCTTTGGCCGGAACGTGGGCCCTTGAACGACGCCGCGAAGGGGCAGACGATGACCGATGGCGTGACGATCCTCGATGGCGGCATGGGGCGCGAGCTCATGCGGATGGGCGCGCCGTTCCGCCAGCCGGAATGGTCGACACTGGCGCTGCTTGAGGCCCCATCCTTCGTCAGCCGGGCGCATCAAGCCTATGTCGATGCCGGCGCAACGGTCATCACCACCAACAGCTATGCCATCGTGCCCTTCCATCTCGGGGAGCCGCGCTTTGCCGCAAACGGCCGCGAACTGGCCGACCTTGCCGGCTCGCTGGCGCGACGGGTGGCCGGGCAAGGCAATGTGCGGGTGGCGGGATCGCTACCGCCGCCGCTGGGCTCCTATCGCCCGGACCTGTTCGAGCCTGTCGAGGCCAGCCGGATCCTCCGGCCGCTGATCGATGGCCTGGCGCTGCATGTGGACCTCTGGCTGGCGGAAACGCAGAGTTCGATCCGGGAAGTGGAGACGGTCCGGGCGATGCTCGGCGACGACCGCCGGCCGCTCTGGCTGTCGTTCACGCTGGCCGAGGAACTGGCCGATGGACGCGCCCGCCTGCGTTCGGGCGAAGAGGTCCGGAAGGCCGCCGCCAGGGCGGTGGACCTGGGAGCTGCGGCCATCCTCTTCAATTGCAGCCCGCCCGAGGTGATGGAGGCAGCGATCCTGGAGGCGCGCGAAGCGGTGCCGGCGGGCCAGACGCTGGGCGTCTATGCCAATGCCTTCGTCCCGCGTGCCAGAAAAGCCGCCAACGAGGGCTTGAGCGGCCTTAGGGACGATACCGGACCGGATGCCTACCTCGACTGCGCCCGGCAGTGGGTGGGGGCTGGCGCATCCATTGTCGGCGGGTGCTGCGGGATCGGTCCGGAGCACATCGGGGCGCTGGCTGCCGGTCTGGCGCGCTCTCAGGCGTAGCGGGAAAGCTGGAGGTCAGCCGTATCGATGTCCGGGCGGCGTCCGGACATCTGGTCGGCGATCACCCGGGCCGAGCCGCAGGCCATCGTCCAGCCGAGCGTGCCGTGACCGGTGTTCAGCCACAGATTGTCGTAGCGGACCTTGCCGATGACCGGCGGGCCATCCGGCGTCATCGGCCGCAGCCCGCACCAGAACTGAGCGTTGGCATAGTCGCCGCCGCGCGGGAACAGGTCGCCCACGGAATTGACCAGGGTCGCCTGGCGGCCCGCGCGCAGGGCCAGGTCGAACCCGGCCACCTCGGCCGTGCCGCCGACCCGGATGCGATCGCCCAGGCGGGTGATGGCGACCTTGTAGGTCTCGTCCATGACGGTCGATTCGGGCGCACCCGCCGGATCGGTGATCGGGACGGTGATGGAGTAGCCCTTGACCGGAAAGACCGGGATGTCGACGCCGTGCGGGCGCATCAGGAGCGGCGAATAGCTGCCAAGCGCCACCACAAAGGCGTCGCCGGCGATGCTTCCTTCCAGCGTGCGCACGGCCGAGACACGCTCGCCGTCCGCCTCGATCGCCTCGATCCTGCTGCCGTAGCGGAAGACGACGCCCTGGTCCGCCGCCATGGCCGCGAGCTTGCAAGTGAAGAGGTGACAGTCGCCGGTCTCGTCGCCCGGCAGCCGCAGCCCGCCCACGAACCTGCCGCGGACATGCGCCAGGGCCGGCTCGGCGCGGATGCAGCCCTCCGCGTCCAGCACCTCGAAGGGCACGCCGCCTTGCCTGAGCACCGCGACGTCCTCGCCGATGTCGTCGAGCTGCTGCTGGGTGCGGAAGAGCTGAAGCGTGCCCTGCGAGCGCTCGTCATAGGCGATGCCGGTATCGGCACGCAGCTGGACGAGGACGTCGCGGCTGTATTCGGCCAGGCGCACCATCCGGCTCTTGTTCAGCATGTAGCGCTTCTGCGTGCAGTTGCGCAGCATCTGAGCGATCCAGCGCCACATGGCGAGATCGAGCTTCGGCCGAACCACGAGCGGGCCGTGCTTCATCAGCATCCACTTGATTGCCTTGACCGGCACGTGCGGCCCGGCCCAGGGCGTGGAATAGCCAGGCGAGACCTCGCCCGCGTTCGCGAAGCTGGTCTCCAGCGCCGCACCCGGCTGGCGCTCGAGCACTTCCACCTCATGGCCGGCCTGCGCCAGCCACCAGGCCGTCGTCACCCCGATCACGCCGCCACCCAGGACGATCACCCGCACCGGACCTCGCTCCACCCGTCATGATGCACCGCAGCAATTGTCGGATCGCGTGCGACCTTCCGCAAGGGTGGGGAATGCGCATGGCGGAAAAGCGCCTTTGCATGGCAGGCGGATGCCAGGACCTGCCCGACGTGCTAGCCGGGAGGAAGTCCGCCGCCGTTCTTGGGATTGATCGACGTGGCCCAACGCCCGCTCCGCCTGCTCGTCGTCGAAGGGAACACGACCGAGACCTGCGACCGCATCCGCAAGATCACCGGCAAGACCTTGTCGGACGCGTATGGCGACGTCCTGCTGCGCTATGCGCCCGAGGCGACCGTGGATGTCTGCTTTCCCGCGTTCGCGGGTGCGAACCTGCCCGATCCGGCCGGTCTGGAGAGCTATGACGGGATCGCGATCACCGGCTCTGCCCTGAACGTCTACGATCGCGGGCCCACCATCGACCCGCAGATCGAGCTTGCCCGGGCCATCTATCGCGCGAAGGTGCCGTTCTTCGGGTCCTGCTGGGGACTGCAGGTGGCGTCGGTGGCGGCAGGCGGGGAGGTGCGCCGGAACTCCAAGGGGCGCGAACTCGGGATCGCCCGCAAGATCACGCTCACCGGGTTCGGCAGCAGCCACAAGCTGCATGCCGGACGGCCGGTGATCTTCGATGCGCCCTGCGTTCATCTCGACGAGGTCGGGATCAACCCGGAGGGGCTGACGGTCACCGCGTACAACGACGTCTCGGACGTCCAGGCCGGCGAGATCCGCCACGAGGGAGGGTTGTTCTGGGGCGTGCAGTACCATCCCGAGTTCAGCCTGCTCGACCTGGCGGGCGTGCTCATGCGCTACGGCCCCGTGCTCTGGAACGAGGGGTTCTTCCCGGGCGAGGGAGAGGCCGCCGGTTTCATCGAGGACCTGAGGGCGCTGCATGCCGATCCGGTCGGGCGTTGGGACCTTGCTTGGCGCTACGGGATCGGCCGGGAGATCCTGGACACCGATCTCCGTCAGACCGAGATCGCCAACTGGGTCGAGCATCATGTCCGCCCAATGCAGTCCCTGCGCGGGCGGGCCTGAAGGGCTTTGCCGTCACTTCGCCAGTTGCGGCTCGGCTACCGGGCGCTCGTGCTGGCGCCGCCACATTTGCGCATAGAGCCCCCCCAGCGCCAGCAGCGTGCCATGGTCGCCGCGCTCGACGACCTTGCCGTGCTCCAGCACCAGGATCTCGTCCGAATCCACGACCGTCGAGAGCCGATGCGCGATCACGAGGGTGGTCCGGCCGGCTGCAACACGGTGCAGCGCCTCCTGCAGGGCCTGCTCGGTACGGCTGTCGAGCGCCGAGGTGGCCTCGTCCAGGATGAGGATCGGCGGGTCCTTGAGCATGACGCGGGCCATCGCGACCCGCTGCTTCTCGCCGCCCGACAGCTTCAGGCCGCGCTCGCCCACCACCGTGTCGTAGCCGTCCGGCAGCTTCATGATGAAGTCGTGGATCTGGGCGGTCCTGGCAGCCGCGACGATGTCCTCCATCGGCGCGTCCGGCCTCGCATAGGCAATGTTGATGCGGATCGTGTCGTTGAAGAGCACCGTGTCCTGCGGGACGACGCCAATCGACTGGCGAAGCGAGCGCTGCTGCAGCTCGCGCACGTCCTGCCCGTCAATCGTCACGCTGCCGGTGGTCACGTCGTAGAAGCGGAACAGGAGGCGGACGACCGTGGACTTGCCTGCACCGGACGGGCCCACGATCGCCAGTTTCTTGCCAGGTGGGATCGTAAAGGACAGGCCGTCCAGGATCGGGCGGCGGGGATCGTAGGCGAAGCTCACGTCCTGGAAGCGCACCTCGCCGCCGTTCAGGGCCAGTGGCCGGGCGGTCGGGTGGTCGGCCACTTCCGGCCTCAGCTCGGACAGGCCGGCCAGGTTCTCCAGGTCGGTCAGCGACTGCTTCAGCTCGCGGTAGAGCACGCCCAGGAAGTTGAGGGGCAGGTAGAGCTGGAGGATGAAGGCGTTGATCAGGACGACGTCGCCGACGGTAGCCTCGCCGGCCACCACGCGCGAGGCCGACAGCGCCATCAGGGCGGTGACGCCGATCGCGATGATCGCTGCCTGCCCGGTGTTCAGGATCGAGAGCGAGGTCTGCGACTTGACCGCCGCGTTCTCGTACTGGGCCATGGCCTGGTCGAGGCGACGGGTCTCGTGCTCCTCGGCCGTGAACGCCTTCACCATCTCGTAGTTGATCAGGCCGTCGGTAGCCTGGCCTGCGAACAGGTTGTCCAGCCTGTTCATTTCGCGACGGTACTTGGTCCGCCAGTTGGTCGTCCAGATCGTGAAAGTGGCGTACACGGCGATCGTCACGAAGACCGCGAATGCCCAGGTCCAGGGATAGAGCTTGAGCAGGATGCCCAGCACCAGGATCAGCTCCACGACCACCGGGGCCATCGCGAACAGGGCGGTCGTCAGGAGGAAGCTGATCGCCTTCACACCGCGCTCGACCGAGCGGCTGAGCTCGCCGCTGCGCCGTTCCAGGTGGTAGCGCAGCGACAGGTCGAAGAGGTGGCGGTAGACGCCGATCGCGACCCGCCGGCCAGCTCGCTCGCCCACCCGTGCGAAGATCGCACCGCGCAGTTCCTGGAACAGGGCGGCACCCAGCCTAGCCGCGCCGTAGGCCAGGAGGGCCGCGACCGGCAGGGTGATCATCAGGTCGTTCGGCAGGCTCAGCGCGTCGACGATGCGCTTGAGGAAGAACGGGACCTGGATGTTCAGGAGCTTGCCGGCGACCATGACGACCGTCGCCAGCACGACGCGCGTGCGCAGGCCCGGCTCGTTCTTCGGCCAAAGGAAGGGCACAAGAAAGGCCAGGAGGCGCTTCAGCTCGGCCCCGGCAGGCCGCGGTTGATTCTGATCGACCATCCGTTCCCCGTCGCCCGATCCGGCCCAGCGATGGCGGACGGCTCTACCAGCCGGCTGGTTACGACGGGTTTTGGAGCGGGTCTAGAGAAACTCAGGCCAGATCGAGTTCGACGGCGACGGGCTGGTGGTCGGACATGTCGCCGTCCAGGATGCGGCAGGAGCGCACGAGGGGTGCCAGGCCGGCACTGACCAGCACGTAGTCGAGGCGACGCTGGCCCTTGGCTGGGTCGTCCCACCAGGTCCGTCCTTCCTCCTCCGCATGACCGGTGAGCGTCCAGCTGTCGGCGAAGCCGTCGAGGTGTGGCATCCGGCCGTAATGGACGTCCACGGAGCCGACCAGCCGCGTGTACGCCTCGTCGTGTGGCTGCAGGTTGAAGTCGCCCACCAACACCATGTCGTGCGGAACCGGCGGGGCCTGGATCTCCTCCGCCCACCAGGGATCGCTGCCCCGCACACCGTGCTCGACGCCGCCGGACAAGGGGCCCTCGCGGTAGAGCTTCAGCAGCGCCTCGGCCTGCTCGACCCGGAGATCAGGCTGGGCGTGGTCCAGATGGGTCGAGCAGAAACGGACGTGCCGGCCGGACGGCAGGGCTATCACCGTGTCGAGCGCGATCCGCGTGCCCGTCGGCTGGCTCATCAGCGCCCGGCGCGGCAGGCTGACCGGGTTGGCGGACAGGATGGGGAAGCGGGAGAAGACGGCGTTGCCGAACTGGCGGCGGACGGCGCCCTTCGGCCCGGGGCCGATCTGCTTGAGGATGTCCATGGCAGGCGCGAACACGTGATAGTGGTCGGGCAGCAGCTCCGCCATGCGCGCTACCTGGTCCATGTCGCCGGTACGGCGCCAGTAGCGTTCGATCTCCTGGACACCGATGATGTCGAACGTGCGAAGGAGGTCGGCCTGCCGTTCCAGGTCGACCCTGTCGTCGCGGCCGCGGCCGTATTGGATATTCCAGGTGACGAGCGAGATCATACGTGCGGGTCCAGGGTGAACAGGTTCTGCGGCCGGTTGACGCCGCGCAGGGCGTAGCGGCCGAGTGAGACCAGACGATGACGCTCGGTCACGGCGGCGTCGTGAAGTCCTGGCTCAGGATCACCGACTGATCGAGACTTCGGGACAGGGCAGCGATCCGCGCGGCCTGGTTCACGGCCTGTCCAAGCACGGTGAAGTCCATCCGGGTGTTGCTGCCGAAATTGCCGTACACCAGCTCGCCATGGTGCAGGGCGATATACACGCCGGTCGTAGGGGCGCCTTGGGCCGCGCGGTCGACGTTGAGGGCCGCCACGGCCGCCTTCACGGCCACCACCGTGCTCAGCGCCTGGCTGGCGGCATCCCTTCCGCCGTCAGTGGGAAACACCGCGAGGATGCCGTCACCGATGAACTTCAGCACGTTGCCGCCGTGGCGGGCGACCTCGTCGGATACGACGGACGCATAGTCGTTCAGCAGGGCGAGCACGCTCTGCGGCGGCATCTCATCCGTAATTTTCGTGAAGTCGGCGAGGTCGGAATACCAGATGACCGCCTCGATCGGGTGGGCATTGCCGCGGACCACGTTGCCGGCGAGAATTTTGTCTGCGGCGTCCGTGCCGAGATAGACGCCCAGCAAGGTCCTGGCCGTGGTGACGGCGGTCGCCGCGTGGAGGATCAGTACCAGGATGTTCATCAGCTTCTGCAGCGCCTCGATCGCGGCCTCGTCCAGCCGGAAGGAGCCGCCATGGCCGATCGAGAAGTACATGCTGTTGTCCTCGGCGATCTGCAGGACGCCCCCGATCTTCGCCGTGAACAGCACGTACTCGGTGATGCCTTCCTCCCTCAGCTCGGACATCATCGGGAACTGGTCGCTTTCGGCGGAATCCACCGAGAGCTGAAGGACGCTGCCGCCGGTCTCCACCAGATGGTAAATGGGGCTGCGCAGCCAGCTCTCGTCGGAATCCCAGTCGAAGCGCCGCTCCAGGCTGGTTGCGACGAGCCCGGCATGTGGCCGCCAGCGCCAGCCCCTGGCCTCGATGGTCGGATGCAGCAGCTCACCGCCGGCCGCGATGCGCAGCACCGGGATGCCCATCTCGTTCAGCCGCGTTCCCACGATGGAAATGAAGTCGCCGGGGTCGGCGAAATCCGCGGCGTGCGCCAACAGCTCGCTGCAGAGCGACGCGATCTCGGCAGCGCAGTCCGGACAGGTTTCAGTAGGGGCCACGGCCGTGCAGCTCCACGCCGGAGAGGAGGGAGATGAGGTGGGCCAGACCGAGCACGATGCCGATGATCCCCAGGCCCAGCCAGAAAATCCCCGGTACCAGTGGCACCGACGTGAAGGACAGCGGCCGGCGGTCGCGCCAGATGCCGAGGACCGTCAGCACGAGCGATGCGGCGAGCCAGCCGATGGTCCAGGGCAAGGTCATGTTGTCCAGTTCGGGGAACAGTGGCGGCAGGTCAAGGGGGGAGCGAGGAACCTCCTCATCCAGGCGCGATTTGGCTAGCGCCGACAGGCTCGGCCCGGCTTCTTCCCGAGAGTGCATGCATGGATCTTCCCGTCACGGAAGCAGCCGCCGGCCCGGCCGGTGCTGCGCCGGACCCGCAGTCACGAAGCCTGCCCGACGTGCATCGCAGCGTGGCGGTGCCCAACGCGGGTGGCTTCCTGCGCAAGCTCATGGCGTTCCTGGGGCCAGGCTATCTCGTGGCCGTGGGCTACATGGACCCCGGCAACTGGGCGACGGCCCTCGCGGGCGGGTCGGCGTTCGGCTACACGCTGCTCTCGGTAGCCCTCCTGTCGTCGCTGATGGCGATCCTGCTGCAGGCAATCTGCACCCGGGTCGGCATCGCCACCGGGCGCGACCTGGCACAGCTCTGCCGGGAGCGCTTTCCGCAGGCCGTCAACCTGCCGCTCTGGCTGCTCGCGGAAGGGGCCATCTGCGCCACTGACCTTGCCGAGCTGATCGGCACCGCCATCGCGCTGGAACTCCTGTTCGGGATCCCGCTCCTCTATGGCGTGGTGCTGACCGCGCTGGACGCCTTCCTGATCCTGTGGCTGCAGCATAAGGGCGTGCGCTGGCTGGAGGCGCTCATCTTCGGGCTGATCACGCTGATCGTGGGCTGCTTCGCCGTGCAGATCGCGCTGGCGGACCCGGTCTGGAGCGACGTGCTACGCGGCTATGTGCCCTCGGCGACGATCCTGACGGACCGGACACAGCTCTATGTCGCGATGGGCATCATCGGCGCTACGGTGATGCCGCACAATCTCTACCTGCACACGGCCCTGGTCCAGTCGCGCCGGATAGGCAGCGATCTGGGCTCGAAGCGGGAGGCGATCCGCTTCGCGTCGCTCGACAGCTCGATCGCGCTCACCCTGGCGCTCCTGATCAACTCGTCGATCCTGATCACGGCGGCTGCCACCTTCCATGCGGCCGGGCGCACGGAGATCGCGGAGATCCAGGAAGCCTATCAGGTGATGGCGCCGCTGCTCGGCAGCAGCCTCGCCGCGACGCTGTTCGCCGTGGCGCTGCTACTCTGCGGGATCAACTCGACAGTGACGGCGACGCTGGCCGGGCAGGTCGTCATGGAGGGCTTCCTCCGCTTCCGCCTGTCGCCCGTCCTGCAGCGCCTGACCACCCGCCTCGTCGCGATCGTCCCTGCCGTGATCGTTACCTGGGTCTATGGCGAGAGCGGCACGGCGCAACTGCTCGTGCTGAGCCAGGTGATCCTGTCGCTGCAGCTGCCGTTCGCGGTGGTGCCGCTCATGATGGTCGCGTCCGACCGCGGCAGGATGGGGCCGCTGCGGGCGCCGGGCTGGCAGGTGGCGCTGGGTTGGGCAATCGCAGCGCTGATCATCGGGCTGAACCTGAAGCTGATCGTGGACTTCATTACCGGCGGGTGAGGCCGGAGGTCACCCTTCGCGCCAGGCCGACACGAACGCCCGCGCGCGCAGGCCCACCTCGGAAGCACTCAGGCCCGGCTTGTAGAGGGCAGAGCCCAGGCCGAAGCCGTTGGCGCCGGCGGCGCGATAGCTGGCCATGGTACTGGGCTCGATGCCGCCGACCGGGAACAGGGGCATCGACTTCGGCAGAACCGCTCGCATCGCCTTGACCACGGCGGGCGGGATCATCTCGGCGGGAAACAGCTTCAGGCCGTCCGTCCCGGCATCGATGGCGGCGAAGGCCTCGGTGGGCGTCGCGATGCCTGGCAGCGTGAGGAGGCCGCGCTGCTTGGCGGCACGGATCAGGGCCGGATCGCCGTGCGGGGTCACCATCAGCCGTCCGCCGGCCTTCACCAGGGCATCCAGGTCGGCCTCGGTGCGCATCGTGCCGGCACCGATCAGCACGTCGTCGCCAAAGCGCCGGACCAGGGCGGCGATGCTCTGGAAGGGCTCGGGCGAGTTGAGCGGCACCTCGAGGATGGCGAAGCCGGCCTCGACCAGCGCCTCGCCGATCGGCAGGATCTCGTCGGGCCGGACGCCGCGCAGGATGGCGACGAGCGGCAGGCGGTCGGTGAAGGCGGCAAGCGTGGTCACGGGCGGTTCTCCGCGAGGAGGCCGGCCAGCCGGGCCAGGTGGAACTGGCCCTTAAAAGCGGCATCGGGATCGGACGGTCGGGTGGGAATGCCGAGCTGGGCGGCCGCACGGGCATAGCGGTCGGCAAGGGTGGCGCCGCCTACCAATGTGAGGTCCGTCGGAGGAGGCCCGAACTCGTCCTTCGCTTCCACCAGCTCCGTGCCGATCAGGAGGCCGGACAGCCAGGACGTGCCGGCTTCCCTGGACAACTCGCCGAACAGGGCCAGGGCGCGGGCGCCGAACAGCCGGCGCAGCAGACCGCCGCCGGTACCATCCGCCGCCCGCCGGACGCCGGCCGCGAAGGCATCCGCATCGAATATGTCGGGCTCGGCGGTACCTGCCATGGTATGCCGGAAGATGGTGTGCTCGCGCAGGACGGCGAACAGCTCGCCCGTCATGTAGCTGGCAAAGCCGTTGATCCGGCCGTCCGCCTCCTGGACCCATTTGGAGTGAGTGCCGGGCAGCACGAACAGGCCGCTGTCCTTGCCATCGGCCAGGCAGCCCAGGATCTGAGTCTCCTCCCCGCGCATCACGTCCGGCACGCCTGCGGCATTGCGGGTCGACATGCCCGGCACGATGCGCAGGCTGGTCCCGTCGGCTGCCTGGATGGTCAGGAGATTGGCGGCGATGTCCTCGGCACTGCCGGGGCAGTGCACATAGGGCGCTTCCCGCCAGCCGGTGCGCGCACCGACCATGCCCGAGGCGATCACCGGCAGGTCCGGTGCCGCTTGGTGCCAGCGCCCCACCGCCTGGGCGAAGGCCGCCTCGAAGCCGCCCTCGGGAAGATGAGTGATGCCGTGACCGGATGCGTAGCGGTCCCGGATCGTGCCGTCGGCGTCCATCAGCGCCGCGCGGAGCGAGCTGGTGCCCCAGTCCAGGCCGATCAGTGCCGCCAATGCCGTCCTCCCCTTGTCCTTGCCGACCGCGCGCGGACGCTAGACCCTTGCCGATGGCCACGGAAGCGCCGAAGCGCCACCGCAACGCCGCCGTCACCGAACCGGTCCAGGTTCCGGCCGGCGCACAAGCAGAGGAACACGGTATGACCAACGTGGTGGCGGTAGGGCTCACGACCCACGGGCGGGAGGGCCGGCCTGCGAGCCTTCGGTCGGAGCTGGAAGGCATCGTCGCGGCCGGGGCTGATGCCGCCGAGATCGCGCTCTATGACCTGGACGTCGTGGCCGGCGGCCGGATCGTGGAGCGGCGCTTTTGCGAGGTGCTGGAGATCGCGCGGCGCTTCCCGCTTCGCTACACGGTGCACGGGCCGATCGCCTCGAACCCCTGGGACGTCCGCCATGCGGAGATCCAGGAGGCGGCCACGCTGGCCTACCTGGAGATGACCGCCCGGCTGGGGGCGGGGGTCTATGTGCAGCACTCCGGCCGCACGGTGCATGTGACGGGGCGCGAGCTGGAAGCGCTGCGGGCGCGCGAGCGGGACTATCTTGCCCGGATGGGCGACATTGCCGGGCGGCACGGTTTTCGGATCGTCGTCGAGAACCTGTTCGGCGAGCGGCCCGGCGACCTCGTGCAGCTGCCCCACGAGGTGGCCGAGCAGGTCGAGCGCCTGGCCCACCCGCAGGTGGCGGTGCTCATTGACTTCAGCCACGCCTTCCTGGAAGCCAGCCGGCGCGGGGTCGATCCGTGGTCGTCCTGCCGGCAGGCGGCACCGCTCACCAACCACCTGCACCTCCATGACAGCTTCGGGCGGCCGCTGACGCTGCATGGCCATACCCGCTCGGAGACGGTTGCCTTCGGCATGGGCGACCTTCATTTGCCGCTCGGCTGGGGCGCCATCCCATGGGAGGAAGTTCTCGACGGCCTGACCTTCCTGCAGGGCACCATCGCCAATATCGAGCTGCCCGGACGCTACGAGGACGAGGCGGTGGCCTGCGTCGAGCGGGCGCGCCGGCTCGTCGGGCTGGAAAAATGAACGGACGCAACGGCTTCTTGGGTTCGTTCATGCAGTTTCGTGGCGGTGTGGGCGAGCCATCGTTCCTCCGGCGGCAAGGCCGTGACCAACAAGTCTAGCATGGTTGCGGCGGCGTGATCGTTGGATTCGGACGCGGTTGGCGTCTGCGTTGAATCCGCGCGGTCGTTGGGCAAGGTTGCCGCTCAAGGGCAGCAAGCGAGCAAGACCGATGAGCCAGAAAGCGCCAACCCCGATCGCCATGCTGGCATCGTCTGCGCCGCCTCGAACTAGGCCTTCGACCTATCCTGAGCCCTTCTTCAGCCGCATGGCCAAACGGGAGAAACGACCGCTCGGCGACCTGTTCGGGCTCAGGAATTTCGGCGTGAACCTGACCCGGCTCGCACCTGGCGGCGAATCGGCGCTGTTGCACCGGCACAGCAGGCAGGACGAGTTCATCTATGTGCTCGAAGGGGAACCGACCCTGGTCACGGACACCGAGGAGGTGCCGCTGGCGCCCGGCATGTGCGCCGGGTTCCCGGCGCAGGGCATCGCGCATCAACTGGTGAACAGGACCGACCGGGACGTCGTCTACCTGGAGGTCGGCGATCGCACGGCCGGCGACGAGGGAAGCTATCCGCGCGACGACCTGAAGGCCTCGCTCGGACCCGACGGGAAATGGATCTACACGCACAAGGATGGCCGGCCCTACTGATTGCCCACGCCCGCTTGCGGGACCCGAGGGCGCCGGGCGATCCTGGCGGATGCGCTCAGAGGCCCTCGTCGGGGATGTTCAGCAGGTTGCCGCAGGCCTTGCAGTGGACGGCATCCGGGTCGTGGCGCTGGAGGCCGCAATGGGTGCAGCGGAAGCGCACCTTGTGCGGGCGGAACAGGACCTGGGCCAGGCGCAGGAACAGGGTCACGCCGCAGATCATGATGAAGACCGAGATCATGCGCCCGAGCGTGCCCGGCAGCGTGATGTCGCCAAAGCCCGTGGTGGTAAGCGAGGTGACCGTGAAATAGAGGGCATCCACGTAGTTGTGGATGTCCGGGTTGTTCGGGAACTGCGTCCAGTACACGATCCCGGTCATCACGAAGATGAAGACCAGGAGGTTGACCACGGCGAGGATGGCCTCCTCGTTCTGCCGGAAGAACGGCAGGTCGGCCCGCAGGCGCTTGAGGAAGGCGTAGGTGTGCAGCAGGCGCAGCGTGCGCAGGACCCGCAGGAAGCCGCCGCCTTCGCCGACGATGGGACCCAGAAAGGAGATGAGGGCTACCATGTCCGCCAGCGTCGAGAGGCGGACGAGGTCGCGCAGCTTGGTGCGGCTGATCAGGAGGCGGGCGGCAAAATCCGCCAGCAGGGCGACCCCGAAGAAGACGTCGATGACCTCGATCAGCGTGACGCGCGGCATGAACGACGTGGCGATGATGAACACGATCGTCGTCAGGTCGAACACGAACAGCCCGTAGCGGAAGCGGTGGGCCTGGTATGAGTTGCCCTCGTAGAGCGCCCGGAGGGTCCGGATGAAGTCGTTGTTGGGCTGCGCTGACTGGCTGATCATCGAACCTCAGGCACTCGACCAGGCGAGGCAGCCGGCGGGAAGTAGGCCGGTGCCTACGAGAAGGGCACCATGAGCGTACAGCGCCGACGCCCGGCCGCCCACTCCCATCTCCACGGCCCAAAGCTGCCCTGTCGGGTCGCTCCAGACCGGCCGCGCATCCACCGCGGCCAGGGCGCCGAACGCGTCGCTGCCGCTCATGCCCGGCCGGAACAGGACCATGACCGTGTCGGTCCCGGGAGGCGGCAGCGCCGCGACCGGCCCGGCCACCAACACGGCGGCCGCCAAGGCTGCCGGCGCCAGCGAGCGGTGCTGCCGCCCCCGGCCGTTGCCGCCTCCGCCACGCCGGTCCAGCAGGATGCCGGCCAGGATGGGCACCAACCCGAATACCAGCGCCCAGCCGAGATCCCAGGCCAACGGAACAGGCGAGTCCATGCGGATGCGATGGATGCCGAGGATCCAGTGGGACAGGACGGCGTCCAGGACATGCCAGACGCCAAACCCGATCAGCGCCACCGCGAGGAGCGTCCTGCCCGATCCCGGCTCGGCGAAGGCCCGGCGGCTGCGCCACAACAACCACAGCCCGACGGCAGCCACGGCATACATCAGCACATGGAACAGGCCGTCCGCCAGGATCTGCACGCGGATGTCGCGGAAGGTCGAACTGTCCAGCGCGCTCAGCAGGTGGTGCCATTGCAGGACCTGATGGAGCAGGATCCCGTCGAAGAAGCCACTCAGCGAGAAGCCCAGCAGGTACCCGGCCCAATGGAGACGGCTGGGCAGGATCTGGGATCGCGCAGGCGCAGGACGGGAGGTCATGGTACCGGATCTTCGCTTCGTCGCTGATCGGATGGCTCGAAATGCAACCGCCAGCCAGAGCCCATCGTTCCTGCCGGCACCGACCCGGGATCGCCCGGTGGTTCCGCCGGGTCCCGAATGCCTCTAGCTTCGTCGGGCCGCACACGACGCGAGAACGCGATGCCGCCCGACCTGCCCCCGGTGATCCGCACGATCGCCATGCCGGCCGACACCAACCCGGCCGGCGACATCTTCGGCGGCTGGCTGATGGCGCACATGGACTTGGCCGCGGGCAGCCTCGCGACCAGGCGGGCGCGCGGCCGCACGGCCACCGTCGCGGTCGAGGCGATGAGCTTCATCAGCCCGGTGCTGGTGGGCGACGAGGTCAGCTTCTACGGCGAGATCGTGGCGACGGGCCGCACGTCGCTGAAGGTCCATATCGAAGCCTGGCGCAGGCCGCGTGCGGACGACGAGGCGGTCATGGTGACCGAGGCGACGTTCACCTTCGTCTCGATCGGCGAGGACCGGCGGCCGCGCTTGCTTCCGCCGGCGCAGAACGGTCCTGCGACGGGCTGACCGTCAGGGACGGGGCCCGGGCTTGCGGCCCCAGCTCTGCACGACCCGGGCGATCGAGACGAGCGTCGCCGGGTCGCCTGCCATGCGGCGCAGCTCGTCGACGATGGCATCGATCCGGGCATGGTCGGCCAAGCCCGCGGCCAGCACGGCATCGGCAATGGTTTCCATGGTCATCGCGGAGACGAGCTTCATCTCGCCCTGCAGGCCGACCGGCTGGGCGACCTGCGCCTGCACGTCGACCAGGCCCGCCGCCTGGAGCAGGCCCGGCAGCTTCGGGCCGATCTCCGGATCGGCCCCGCGGGCCCGGCCGGTGCGCAGATAGAGGTCGACGAACGCGTCGTGCGCCCAGGACGGTGGATGCACCACATGGCCGGAGATCTGGATGTCCTCCAGGACGACGAGCCCGCCCGGCCTGGCATGGGCCACGAGCTGGCCGAGAACCGCCTCCGGTGCTGGCAGGTGGCTGAGGAGGAACCGGGCATAGACGAGGTCGGCGGCGGGCAGGCTGGACAGGTCCTCGCGGACGTCGCCCACCTGGAACTGGAGGTTGTGAAGGCCGAAGGCGGCCGATTCCTCCCGGGCGATCTCGACCTTGACCGGGTCGAAGTCGATGCCCGTCACCTTGCCGGCGGGGCCGACCAGCCGTGCCAGCTCGGTGGTGACGTCGCCGCCACCGCAGCCGACGTCGAGGCAATCCATGCCGCCATGCACGCCCGCCCGCGCCAGGAGCGCCAGCGTGGCCGGACGCATCACCCGCGCCAGCAGCCGCAGCCGCTCCCGTCCGGGCAGGCCGCCGCGAATGATGTACGAGCCGGCTTCCATGCTGCCACCGATCTGCTGCGCAACGTCCGGATGGGCCCGGCGCAGGAGTGATTGTACCAGAGCGCCGGTGAGAATACGACGTGGCACACCGGATGGCGCCGCGGTGCCTCCGATCCCTGCGACAGAAGATCCTTTCTGCACGAAATTTCATGGGACTACCGCAACTGCGAACCATCTTTCCGCTCGAACCTGCATGATGCCTGGACCGATCCGGCCTGATGTGGCTGACGGCGGCGTGCACCTGGAGTTCGGAGATGCTTGAACAATTCGATGCCCTGTTGCTGGCCCGAATCCAGTTCGCGTTCACGGTCTCCTTCCACTTCATCTTCCCGGCCTTCTCCATCGGCCTGGCCAGCTATCTGGCGGTGCTGGAGGGGCTGTGGCTGTGGACCGGGCGGGAGGTCTATCTCCGGCTGTTCAAGTACTGGCTGAAGATCTTCGCCCTGGCGTTCGGCATGGGCGTCGTGTCCGGCATCGTCATGTCCTACCAGTTCGGCACGAACTGGTCGGTGTTCTCGGACAAGGTCGGGCCGGTGCTGGGCCCGGTCATGGCGTACGAGGTGCTCACCGCCTTCTTCCTTGAGGCCGGTTTCCTGGGCGTCATGCTGTTCGGCATGAACCGGGTCGGCAAGGGCCTGCACTACACGGCGACGCTGGCCGTGGCGTTCGGCACGTTCTTCTCGGCCTTCTGGATCCTCTCGGCGAACAGCTGGATGCACACGCCCGGCGGCTACAGCATCAACGATGTCGGGCAATTCGTACCGGAGGACTGGTGGGCGATCGTGTTCAACGCGTCGTTCCCCTACCGTCTCGTCCACACGGTGCTGGCGGCCTACCTGACCACCGCCCTGGTCGTGGGCGCGGTGGGCGCGTTCCACCTGCTGCGCGACAAGATCAACGAGGGCGCCAGGGTCATGTTCACCATGGCGATGGGCATGATCGCGGTGGTGGCACCGATCCAGATCTTCGCAGGCGATGCGCATGGCCTGAACACGCTGGAGCACCAGCCCGCCAAGGTCATGGCGATGGAGGGCCATTTCCAGAGCTCCGAGGGCGGCGCGCCGCTGATCCTGTTCGGCCTGCCGGACGAGGAAGCGGGCGAGGTGCATTACGAGGTCGCGATCCCGAAGCTGTCGTCCCTGATCCTGAAGCACGACCTCAACGCGCCGCTGGCGGGCCTCGACACGGTTCCGCGGGACCAGTGGCCGCCGGTGGAGATCGTGTTCTGGTCGTTCCGCATCATGGTGGGGCTGGGCTTCTTGATGCTGACCCTGGGCCTGCTCAGCGTGTTCGCCTTCTTCAAGGGACAGCTCTATCACTGGCGGCCGCTCCATCGCTTCGCGATGGCGATGGGACCCGCCGGCTTCGTGGCGGTGATCGCGGGCTGGGTGACCACGGAGGTCGGCCGGCAGCCCTTCACCGTGTACGGCCTGCTGCGGACGGCTGATTCGGTGGCGCCGCTGGAAGCACCGGCCGTGGCGACCTCGCTCCTGATGTTCGTGATCGTCTACTTCGTCGTGTTCTCGGCCGGCACGCTCTACATCCTCAAGCTGATGAGCCATCCGCCCGTCGCTGGTGAATCGGGGCCGGAAGACGTCCAGAACCGCCCGGAGCGCGCGGCCGGCATCACGCCGGCACCGGGGCTCTCGCCACCGCGGATGATGGGCGCCAGGACCGGGGAGGCCGGGGCATGAGCTTCGATATCGATCTCACCACCGTCTGGGCGTTCCTGATCGCGTTCGCGGTGTTCGCCTATGTCGTCATGGACGGGTTCGACCTGGGCATCGGGATCCTGTTCCCGATGTTCAAGCCCGGCCTGGAGCGCGACAGCGCCATCAACACCGTGGCACCCGTCTGGGATGGCAACGAGACCTGGCTGATCCTGGGCGGCGGCGGGCTGATGGCAGCCTTCCCGCTGGCCTATGCGATCATCCTGCCGGCCCTCTACGCGCCGATCATCGCCATGCTGCTGGCGCTGATCTTCCGCGGCGTGGCCTTCGAGTTCCGCTGGCGCGACCCCGGCCATCGCCGCTGGTGGGACATCGGCTTCACCACCGGTTCCGTCGTCGCGGCCCTGGCGCAGGGGATCACGCTGGGCGCGCTGCTGCAGGGTATCACCGTCGAGGGTCGCTCCTATGCGGGCGGCTGGTGGGATTGGCTGACGCCGTTCACCGTCCTGGTCGGGGTCAGCCTGGTCGTGGGCTACGCGCTGCTGGGATCGACCTGGCTGATCATGAAGACCGAAGGGCAACTCCAGGATCATTGCTTCCGGTTCGCGCGGATCCTGGGGCCGGCCATGATCGGCTGCATCGTGCTGGTCAGCCTGGCCACGCCGTTCCTCAGCGAGGCCTACTACCAGCGCTGGTTCACCTTCCCGCAGGTGCTGTTCGCGGCCCAGGTGCCGATCCTGGTGGCGGTGGCTTCGGTGCTGTTCTTCATCGGCATCCGGCGACGCTGGGAGCACCTGCCGTTCCTGCTCACGCTCGCCATGTTCGCGCTGGGGCTGATCGGCCTTGGCGTCAGCATGTTCCCCTATGTGATACCCGGTGCCATCACGATCTGGGACGCGGCATCCCCTGAGAAGAGCCAGCGCTTCATGCTGGTCGGCGCCTCGGTCCTGATCCCGGTCATCCTGGCCTACACGGCCTATTCCTACTGGGTGTTCAGGGGGAAGACCGGGCACGAGGGCTATCATTGAGCATGACTGCCGATCGGCCCTCGCGCCTGCGCCGCTGGCTGTGGTTCGTGGGCCTCTGGGCCGCCGGTGTCGCCGCGACGGGGCTGGTGTCGCTCGTCCTGCGGTTCTGGCTGGCTTGAGCGGAACGCCTGCCCTTTTCAGAGCAGGCGTTCGATCTCCAGCGCGTTGATCGACGCATTGGCGCCATTGGCGGTGGCGAAGCCCAGGTCGATACGGCCATTGCGGACGATGACGTTGAGTTCCTGGAGATCGGGCGTCGCGAACCCGCCGCCGGTCGACCTGAGCGTGTCGTGGTTGCGGAGCATCGGGATGCCGAACAGGCCGACCGTCTGCCGGCGCTGCCCGATCCTGGTGTAGCGGCACTCCGCGAAATGCAGCCGGATCCGGTAGACCCCGTTGGCGACGGGGAACCTGTAGCCGAACTTCTTGCCGTAGCGTGCGTCCCAGTAGAGCCTGGGCAGGGTCGGATGGTCGACACATCCCTGGTACAGGATGGGCGTGCCTGGCGCGGCCAGGTCCATGTACTGGTCGACCTGATAGAATGCCGGCAGGGCGTCTGGATCCCTCGTGTCGGTCCGTCCAGCGTTGATCTGCAGACTCCAGAGAACCGATTCCTCGGGGTGAGGCCGCCCCAGGCGACGCAGGAGGAAGTTCCTGGTAACCGCCTCAGCCAGGAGCGAGCCGGAAAAGCCATGGCGCCAGCCCTCGTTCAGGTAGAAGTCGGGCTTGATGCCGGCGGCGCGCAGCTTCTCGTTCAACAGGACGGAGTGGACGATATCGACCTGGGGGTCCCTGCTGCCATGCATGATCTGGACGTAGCGGACGCTGCTCGCGTTCACGTAAGGGAGAAGGCTGGCCTTCTGGAACACGGGTTTGGTTTCTGCCGTCAGGGCGGTCCCGAGCCAGTACTCATGGCAAGGCTCGCCCGCCGGCGATGCCGGCAGAGTGAAATCGCTGCGTCCGTACCAGTCCGAGACGGCGGTGACGCGGTCGGAATAGCCGTCGCTCATGCCCTCGCGATCGGTCACGGGCATCACGCCCAAAACGGTGGCCAGATAGCCGCCGGCTGATTCGCCGTGGGCGGCGACCCTGGCGGGATCGATCAGGAAACGGTCCTTGTTCCTGCGCAGGAAGCGGAGCGCCTGCTGCACGTCCTTCAGGGCCGCGGGAAAGAGCCACTTCTGGTGTGCGGTGGCTTGCGGATTAAGCGGGTCGGGCGCCAGCCGGTAGTCGACGCTGGCCACGGCGATGCCGCTGTTGGCGAGGTTCTTGAGGAAGGTCGGGATGCGGGACTTCGATCCCCGGACATAGCAGCCGCCATGGATGTAGACGAGCAGAGGGGCCGGCCCGCTCGTCAGCCTGGGCCGATACAGGTCCAATTTGAGGGTTTCCGTACGAAGCTCACCATCGGAATCACGTTCCGTCACGACATCATAAACGATGTCGAGCTGCTGGATGAAGCCTGCGCGCGCCGGTGGCATCGTTTCCAGCAGGATTGCAAAAGAAGAAGCAATACAAATGACTATCATTCTTAAGAAGACGAACGGATCCTTCCACATCGTACTCCCAATCATCTAATAATGATGGAACAGATGATGCAATATTGTTGAAGCGCATGATTCATCGCTGACCATGCAAGACTGAATCTTAGAAACATCTTCACGCTAGCTGAAGATAACAGCCTGGAAAACAGTGATCGTGCGAGATGCGCAACCTCGTGCATCTGCTGCAGGCTGGCTCAGGACCGGCGGTGGACGATGATGCCTGTGTCGGCTGACGCCTGACGGAACCAGACGCCAGAGCAGCCGCTCCGCGTCGGATCTCGGATGGTGAAGCTCCGGCCGCCTTGTGATCGGTCTCTAGAAGAGCCGCTCGAGCTGCACCGCGCTGACATAGGCGTCAGCATTGTTGGTGGTCGCGAAGTCGAGGTCGAGGCGGCCGTTGCTGACGATGGCGTGCAGCTCGCGGATGTCCGCAGTGGCGACCCGGCCACGGGTCGACCTCAGCGTATCGTAGCCGCGCAGAAGGCGGACGCCGAACAGGCCGACGTCGAAGCGCCGCTGGCCGATCTTGGTGTAGCGGCACTCGGCGAAGTGCAGCCGGACCCGATAGGCGCCGTTCGTCACGGGAATGCGATAGCCGAACGCCTTGCCGAAGCGGATATCGCGGTAGATCTGGGCCAGGGACGGGGCGGCATTGGCGATCGGCTGGGCCAGGCACCCGCCAGCCACGGTCGTGCGGCCGGGAGCGTTCGGGTTCGCGTGGCGATCGGTCTGCCAGCCGGCCGGGATGGGCGCAGCACCTTGCGTCTCGAGCCGGCCGGAATCGATCCGCAGCCGTGACAGGACAGGCTGCTGACCAAATGGCCGGAGCGCTTCCAGCAGAAAGCGGCGAGTGACGGCCTGGGCGGCCAGATCATTGTTGAACTGGTGGCCGCGTCCCTCGTTCACGTACATGACCGCCGGGATGCCGGCCGCCCGCAGCCTGTTCCACAGCGAGGTGGAGTGCACGATGTCGACCTGCGGATCCAGGTTGCCGTGGATGATCAGGAAACGGCGGGCACTAGCACCATCGACGTGGGGAATGATCCCGGCCTGCTCGAACGCGGGCCTGCTCTGCTCGTCGAGGGGCTTGGCCAGCCAGAACTCGTGACAGGGCCACCCGTTCGGCGACTTCGGCAGGGTGAAGTCGGTCCGCCCGTACCAGTCCGAGACCGTGCCGACGCGCACCGAATAGGCATCGGTCCTTCCGGCGCGGTCGGTGAGCGGCAGCACACCCAGGGCGGCGGCGAAATATCCACCGGTCGATTCGCCGTGGACAGCAATGCGCGACGGATCCAGGCCGAACCGGTCCTTGTTCTGGCGCAGGAACCGCACGGCCTGCTGTACGTCCTTCAGGGCGGCGGGGTAGGGCCAGTGCTGCTGCCCGGCCGCCGGCTTGCGCGGATCGCGCGCCATGCGGTACTCGACGCTGGCCACTGCGATCCCGCTGCCGGTGAGGCCCCGGATGAAGGAGGGCACGCCACTCTTGGTGCCGGTGACGAAGCAGCCGCCATGGACATAGACCACGAGCGGCATCGGACCGGCAGCCGAAACGGGACGGTAGAAGTCGAGCATGAGCGAAACGGTGCGCTGGACGCCATCGCCATCGCGTTCGGTGACGACGTCGTAGACGATGTCGGGCTGAAGCTCGTAGGTCGACGCCGCCGCCCGCTCGCACAGCTGGATCAGTCCGCACAGGAAAAGCAGGACGGGCAGGACAATTGAAGGCATCGCGTCGGTCGCACGGCATTGGCGACAGACCGTCCGCCGGCCCGCCGAACATCGCAGCATGTTGCCGCACCGGCCCCATGCCGCAAGCGGAAACTCCACTCGGTCTCGCCTGCGACTTCGGCTGATCCCGCCGGACGGGAACTTCCGGCTCTTCATGCTCTTCGTCCACGACGGCGGAGGACGCTGGCGGTCGACCATGGGCGCCGGCCCTGCCGCCGGTTGCGCCTGCATCGGATCCTCAGGGAGGCAGCCCCATGAATCCTGCGACAGCCCATGGTCCCGCATCCCATGCCGGACCCAGGAGGTGGTACCGCCATCTCTACGTGCAGGTGCTCATCGCGATCGCGGCCGGGATCACCCTCGGCCATTTCTATCCGGACGTCGCGACGGCGATGAAGCCGATCGGCGACGGCTTCATCAAGCTGGTGAAGATGGTGATCGCGCCGGTGATCTTCCTGACAGTGGTTTCCGGCATCGCCTCGATGAGCGACCTGAAGAAGGTCGGACGGGTCGCCGGCAAGGCGTTCCTCTACTTCTTCACCTTTTCGACCCTGGCCCTGGTCATCGGCCTGATCGTGGCGAACGTCGTGCAGCCGGGCAGCGGCCTCCATATCGACCCGGCCACGCTCGATACGAAGGCGGTGGAAGGCTATGCCAGCGCCGCGCACGAGCAGACCCTGACCGGCTTTCTCCTGAACGTCATCCCGACCACGGCGGTGAGCGGGCTCGTGACCGGCGACATCCTGCAGGTCCTGTTCTTCGCCGTGCTGTTCGGCATCGCGCTCGGCATGATCGGCGAGCGGGGCGAGCCGGTGCTGAACGTCGTCAACAGCGCGATGATGGCGATCTTCCGGGTCGTGCACATCGTCATGAAGGTGGCGCCACTCGGTGCCTTCGGCGCCATGGCCTTCACCATCGGCCGGTACGGGATCGGCTCGGTCGCCAACCTCGCGGCCCTGGTCGGCACGTTCTACCTGACCTCGGTCCTGTTCGTGCTGGTCGTGCTGGGGGCGGTCGCCAGGTACAACGGCTTCTCGATCCTTTCCCTGATCCGCTACATCAAGGAGGAACTGCTCCTGGTGCTCGGCACCAGCTCGTCCGAATCCGCGCTGCCGTCGCTCATGGAGAAGCTGGAGAAGGCAGGCTGCTCGCCGTCAGTGGTGGGCCTGGTCGTGCCGACCGGCTATTCGTTCAACCTGGATGGCACCAACATCTACATGACGCTGGCCGCCTTGTTCATCGCGCAGGCCATGGACATCGACCTGACGCTCGGCCAGGAGATCCTGCTCCTGCTGGTGGCAATGCTGAGCTCCAAGGGGGCTGCCGGCGTCACGGGTGCCGGCTTCATCACCCTGGCAGCGACCCTGTCGGTGGTGCCGACCGTGCCGGTGGCGGGCATGGCGCTGATCCTGGGCATCGATCGGTTCATGTCCGAGTGCCGGGCGCTCACCAACTTCATCGGCAACGCGGTGGCCGCGATCGTCGTGGCGCGGTGGGAAGGCGAACTGGACAAGGCGCAGCTGTCCGCTGCCCTGGCCGGCAAGGTGGACGAGGACGCGGTGCCGGAGGTGGAGGTGCACGTGCCGGCGGACCTGCGGCGGGCCAGCTAGGCGCCGCCGGTCCCATGGTCCCTTGATCACCGTCATCATCTTGAAAAACAAGCTGCCCTATGGCTCAGCACCGGGGAGGGCCGAGCGCGGTCCTCGCGTCGACCGGAGGATGAGCCCGTGCCGTTCGAACCTTCCGTCGAAGCAGCCGCGGACCCACCGGCACGCCCGCTCCAGGACTATATCGACGAGCCGCCGCAATGGCGGGACGGCACGGCACTGCCGGCGGCACCACTGACGTCCATGCAGTGGCGGATCTGGTGGCTCGCGGCTGCCGGCAAGTTTTTCGAGGGGCTGGTCGTGTTCATGACCGGCGTGGCGATGCCGCTCATGGCCGACGAGTTCGACATGAACGGCGTGCAGCACGGCATCGTGGGCGCGGCCAGCCTGTTCGGAATCCTGGTGGGCGCCCTGGCGCTGGGCCATCTGGCCGACCAGTTCGGCCGCAAGTTCATGTTCATCGTCGAGATGGTGATCTTCGTCCTCTTCCTGATGCTGCTGTCGGTAAGCCCGAACTTCGGCTGGACGGTGTTCTTCCTGTTCGGGGTCGGCGTGGCGCTGGGCTGCGACTACCCGACCGCGCACCTCGTCATTTCCGAGAGCATCCCGACCGGCGCGCGCGGCCGCTTGGTCCTCGGCGCGTTCGGGTTCCAGGCCGTGGGCGCGCTCTGCGGCACGGCCGTCGGCTATGTCGTCCTCTCCAACGTCGACGGGGTCGGTGCCTGGCGCTGGATGTATGCGGTCACGATCATTCCGGCCCTGCTCGTGACGCTGGGGCGGCTGTTCGTGAGCGAGAGCCCGCACTGGCTCGTCAGCCATGGCCGCACCGAGGAGGCGGAGCAGGAGGCCAGGCGGCTGCTCGACCGCCGGCCGCCCTACCCGAAGGTCGTCCGGCTCGCCCGCGCGCGCCACGGCCATGTCTCGGCGCGCAGCCTGAAGACCCTGTTCCAGCCCTCCCACTGGCGCGCCACCGTCCTGGCCTCGGTCCCATGGTTCCTGCAGGACCTCGGCACCTATGGGATCGGCATCTTCACGCCCACCATCCTGGCCATGGCGCTCGGGCACGCCGCGACGCATGGCCACGATCTGAGCGACATCGTCGCCAACGACCTTCTGGCCGTGGAGGGGGCGGCGCTGATCGACCTCCTGCTCATCGTGGGCGTGGCCGCGGCGGTGATGCTGGCGGACCGGGCCGGGCGGATCCCGCTCCAGGTGCTGGGCTTCGTCGGCTGCGCGGCGGGCCTGCTGCTGGCGTCCCTGTCGCTGGACCATGCCGGCTGGGTACAGACGCTCCTCCTGTTCGCCGGCTTCATGCTGTTCAACTTCATGACGAATCTTGGACCGAACGCGCAGACCTATCTGATCGCCGGGGAGGTGTTCCCGACCCATATCCGCGGCCTGGGCGCCGGCTTCGCCGCCGCCTTCGGCAAGGTCGGGGCTGTGGCCACGGCGTTCCTGTTCCCGATCCTGCTGGAGGACATCGGGACGCAGACCCTGCTCTACCTGCTGGCCGGAACCTCGGTGCTGGGTGCAGTGGTGACCTGGCTGTTCCGGATCGAGACGTCAGGCGTGAGCCTGGAAACGGTCGGCCATCCTGATCCCGCTAAAGCGCTGGTAGATTAAGTTCATTTAAATTTCCATTTAATGATCAACTGCCCTATGTGATCGCCGTCATCCCGAACGGATGGACGGTCCTTCGGACGTCCGCGTCAGTTGTGTTCTCAGCCGGCCGAAGAAAGGCCGGCTGATCAGTCGTCTGTCGATTGCCAGATTTTCCGGGAAAAATGTAGAACATGATGGCGGTCATGTTTTGCTGCTGGATTGCTGTTGTTCGTCCAAGGCTGAGAAACTCGTCGAGAAGTTTGTCTTCCTGCGGAAGGCGTGACAAGCACTGGGGCAAGTGCCGTCGGTCGATCCGGCTGCCTTCGGAGTAACCTACACTGTCGAACTTCCTCGTTACCGGCGGCTGCGGCTTCATCGGCTCGCACCTGTCCGACGCGCTCGTTGCGCAGGACCACGACGTGACGATCCTGGACGACCTGTCGACGGGCCATCTCGCCCATGCACCTGCAGCAGCCCGGGTCGTCATCGGCGACGTACGGGATGCGGCGCTGGTCGGGCAGTTGATGCGGGAAGCGGACGGGTGCTTCCACTTAGCCGCCATCGCTTCGGTGTTCCGGGCCAACGAGGACTGGCAGGGGACCCATGCGGTGAACCAGACCGGCACCGTCAACGTCCTGGACGCTGCACGGAGCGGCCGGGGCGGACGATCCGTGCCGGTCGTCTATGCCTCGTCGGCCGCCGTCTATGGCGATGCACCGGCCGTGCCATTGTCGGAGCGCGAGCATGCCTGCCCGCTGACGGCCTATGGTGCCGACAAGCTCGGCAGCGAGATCCATGCGCGCGTGGCCTGGACGGTGCACGGCGTGCCGACCACCGGCCTGCGCTTCTTCAATGTCTACGGGCCGCGCCAGGACCCGCGCTCTCCCTATTCGGGCGTGATCTCCGTGTTCGTCGACCGGATCGGCCGGGGCGAGGCGATCACCCTGTTCGGCGATGGCGGGCAGACCCGCGACTTCGTGTTCGTCGCCGATGTCGTGGCACATCTGCAGGCCGCCATGGAGCGCACGCGCTCGGGCGCCAACGTCTTCAACGTGTGCACCGGGCGCTCCGTGAGCATCCTGGAGCTTGCGCGGACGATCGGGCGCCTGGCTGGGCGCAGGCCGCGCCTGATCCACGCCGACCCGCGTCCCGGCGACATCAGGGTGTCGCTCGGCGATCCGGGAGCGGCCATCGACATGCTGGGCATCTCGGCCCGCACCAGCCTGGAGGAAGGGCTCCGGCACACGCTGAACCAGGCGGCGGACGCGCTGCCGCTCCCTCACGCCGCATGATCCAGCATCCACGCCCATAAGGCTCCCGACATGACCATGGTTGCGGCTCCGCCGCTGTCGACCTTCCCGGCCGAGCGGACCGAGGTGGGTCCCACCTCGCGTGCCGACCGGCTCACCATCATCGTGCCCGCCTATAACGAGGCGGCGTCCATTCGCGACACGGTGGAAAGCCTCCTGGGGCAGACGACACGGCCGGCCGAGGTGATCGTCATCGACGACTGCTCGACCGACGACACGGCCGCCATCGCGCGAGAGGCCGGTGCTACCGTCATCCAGCCGCCGCAGAACACCGGGTCCAAGGCCGGCGCGCAGAACTTCGCGCTGACCCAGGTGACGACCGAGTATGTGATGGCGATCGACGCGGACACGGTGCTGGCGCCGGACGCGGTCGAGCTGATCATGGCGGCGTTCGATGAGCCTGGCGTGGCGGTGGCCTGCGGCTTCGTGCTGCCGCGCCATGTCGAGACGATCTGGGAGCGGGGCCGCTATGTCGAGTACCTGTTCGCCTTCACCTACTTCAAGCGGATCCAGGACTGGCACGACAAGGCGCTGATCGCGTCGGGCTGCTTCTCGGTCTATCGCAGCGACGTGCTGATGCCATTGGGCGGCTGGCCGACCCGCACCATGGCGGAGGACATGGACCTCACCTGGACCCTGCACGAGCAGGGCCGGGGCGTGCGGTTCGTGCCGGAAGCGCTCAGCTATCCGATCGAGCCGCGCGACTACAACTTCATGAGCAAGCAGTTGCGCCGCTGGTCGCACGGCTTCGTCCAGAACGTCCGCCAGCACTGGCGGGGCATCGTCGAGGTCTCCTATCTGCGCAGCGCCGTGGCCGTAGGCCTGTGGGATGCGAGCGTGGCGTCGATCCTCTTCCTGGTGGCGATGCCGCTGTTGGCCCTGTTCGTCAGCCCCTGGTTCCTGCTGGGCTACCTGATCGACCTGCCGGTGGTGGCGGTGCCCGTGCTGGCGGCGGCCATTCCTCGTGGCGAGACGATGAAGGCCTTGGCGAGCCTGCCGTCCTTTGCGGTGCTCAGGCTCGTGAACAGCCTGTTCTTCCTGAGGGCTCTCTGGAGCGAGCTGGTGCTGGGCCGGTCGCTCACCGTCTACGAAAAGGGACACTGATGATCGCGGGACTTCCTGGCGTCGGCCTGGGCGGCCTCTACTATGTCTGCCTGGCCCTCCTGATGCCGCTGCGCTTCCTGTTCGGCGACAAGCGTGCCCGCCAGCCGCGACAGAAACGCATCATGATGAGCGTCCTGCCGCTGACCCTGGCGATCCTGGCGGTGCTGGCGCTGGAAGGATTGGGACTGCACGCCCTGGCTGGCCTGATCGAGCCAGGGACGGGGGTGGCAGCTGATCTCGGCGGCCTGCGCGGCTCGGCACCGCGCCTGGCCCTGCTGCCTTTCGTGCTGCTGGCGGTGCTGATCGGGGTCACGCACCTGGTCAGGCTGGCACGGCGGCCATCGCGCCAGCCGGGCTGAGGAGCGCGCTTAAGTGAAGAGCGCGCCCAGGATCAGGACCATGACGAGGCCGACCACGGACACGAGCGTGGTCGCGACCGTCCAGGACTGGAGCGCCTCCTTCTCGGTCAGGCCGAAGAATCGGGTGACCACCCAGAAGCCGCTGTCGTTGACGTGGCTGGCGATCGTGCTGCCGGCCGCGATCGCGATGACCGTCCAGCCAGTCGGGCAGCCCGCGGGTGATCCGGCGCGAGATGATGCTGCCCCATAAGGGACCGGCGATTGCCATAGCCGGCAGGGCGCAGATCGTGCCGAACAGGATGACGAGGCCGAGATCGGCGTTGAGCAGGTTGGCGACCGCGATGGGTCCCGGCGTGGGCGGAATGAAGGCATGGGTCGCGGCACCGCCGGCGATCAGCGGCACGCCGTAATAGAGGATCGGGCGCTTGCCGTTGCGGGTCAGCTCGTAGATCACTGAGACCAGGATCACGAGGGCGACGTCGAAGAACACCGGAATCGAGACGAGAAAGCCGGTGAGGCCCAGCGCCCATGGCACCCGATCCTGGCCGAACTTGGCGACCAGCGTGGTGGCGAGGCGCTGGGCGCCGCCGGAGACTTCGAGCATCTGGCCGAACATGGCGCCGAGGCCGACCACGATGGCGACGAAGCCGAGCGTGCTGCCCATCCCGCGCTCGAAGGCCTTGATGATGTCGGGCAGCGGCATGCCGGCAGCGACCGCGACCAGCAGGCTGACCAGGAGCAGCGCCACGAAGGCATGCAGCCGCACCTTGATGATCAGGTACAGGAGGACGGCAATGCCCAGGGCCGCCACGAGGATGAGGTAAGCGTCGAAGTTCAAGCCGATGATCTCCCTGCTACGTTGCTGCTCCCTGCTGGCAGCCGACCGTGGGCCATCGTTCGCCGCATCGCGCGGTGGCGGCGGTTTCCGGAACCATGCCCGACTGCGGAACATGGACCGACGGCCCCAACGGTCCAGGGGTGGCAGGCATCATCCGCCGGGATGGCGGCTATCGAAGCTGCGGGCTGATCAGGCCGATGCGGAAGGGGGCGTGCTCGGCCTCAGGCGGACGGGGCGTACTTCACCGCGCAGCCATAGGGCTGCGTCACCGCCTTGGCGACCGGACGTCCGGCCAGCACGTCCAGCATCGCGTTCCTGAAGTAGGGCTCGGCCTTGGCGATGTCGGCCGGGCGGGTCGAGCGGATGGAATCGATTCCGCCCATGTAGAGCAGGGTGCCGTCCGGGCCGATGATGAACATCTCGGGCGTGGTGGTCGCGGCATAGGCACGGGAGGCCTGGCTTTGCGGGTCGAGCAGGACGGCGGTGGGCCTGGCGCCGCGGCTGGCGGTGAGTTCCCTGGCCTCGGTGCCGGTGACATGGCCCTGCATGCCTTCCGGAGACGAGGCCATCGAGAGCCAGACGATTCCGCTGCCGGTGGCTTCCGCCTGCAGGGCCTGCATGTTGCCGCTGCCATAGTGCTTCCGAACATAGGGGCACTCGTGGTTGGTCCACTCCAGCACCATGATCCTGCCCCGGAAGTCGGCGAGCCGGTGGATGGCGCCGTCCTGGTCGGGGAGTTCGAACCCTGGTGCCGGGGAGCCGACCGAGGGGGCCGCGTGGGCGAGACGGGGCAGGAGCGGGACGACCGCGCTGGCGAGCAGGGCCGAGCGGAGTGCTAAACGGCGGGTGATCGCAGCGGTCATGGCGGGAACTCCTGGTCGGTGGATCGTCAGCTGCTGCGCTGGCCTGGCACCCTCGCAGCCGTCCGGGTGGTGGCCTCGATCGCCTGAAGGACGATGTTCTCCGTCAGGATCTGCGGCAGGACGGTGGGGGTCCCGCCGGAGGCCGAGTAGAGGAGGTAGAGGGGCACGCCTTCGCGGCCCTGGCTCTTCAGGAGTGCCGAGATGGCGGGGTCGCCATTGGTCCAGTCGCCCTCGAGAAGGGCGACATTGCCGGCCCTGAACGCCGCCTGCACCGCGTCGGTATCGAGCGCGATCCGCTCGTTGACCTTGCAGGTGATGCACCAGGCCGCTGTCATGTTGACGAAGACGGGCTGCCCCTTCGCCTGCAGTTCGCTCACGCGTGCAGCGCTCCAGGGCTCGGCGGCGCCGGCCACCGGGATGCGCGGGGCGGCGGTGGCACCCTGGAGCTGGGGGAGCAGGGCAAGGGCCCCCAGCACCGCCAGGCCCGCCGCGGCCTTGGCGAGCAGGCCGGTCCTGCCGCTGCCCGCCTGGGCGGCGCCAATGGCCCAAGCAGCAAACGCGATCAGCAGGCCGCCGCCCAGGGCCAGCAGCACGCCGTCGGCACCGGTCTGCATCGTCAGGACCCAGACCAGCCAGATGGCGGCCCCGTACATGGGGAAGGCCAGGAACTGCTTGAGCCGCTCCATCCAGCTGCCGGGGCGGGGCAGCAGGCGGGCCAGATGAGGGAACAGGGCCAGGAGCGCATAGGGCAGCGCCATGCCGATCCCCATGGCCAGGAAGACCGCGAGCGTGGCGGCCGGCGGCATCGCGAACGCGGCGCCGATCGCGGCAGCCATGAACGGGGCGGTGCAGGGCGTCGCAACCAGGACGGCCAGGGCACCGGTGGCGAAGCTGCCGGCATGGCCGCCCTTGGCCGCGAGCCCGCTGCCGGACGAGGCGGGGCCGCCCACCGCATAAACGCCGGAAAGGTTCAGGCCCACCGCCAGCATCAGCCAGGACATGGCGGCCACGAAGATCGGCGAGGTGAACTGGAAACCCCAGCCGGCGACCATCCCGCCGGCCTTGAGGGCCAGCAGCAAGCCGCCCAGCGCCAGGAAGGACAGGACCACGCCGCCCGTGTACGACACGGCATGGCCGCGGATGGTCCGGCGCTCGGCACCGGACAGGCCGGCGATGCCGACCGCCTTCATCGCGAGGATCGGGAACACGCAGGGCATCAGGTTCAAGAGGAGCCCGCCCGCCAGCGCGAAGAGGGCGGCCTGCCAGAGCCCCAGCGCCGGCGAGGCGGCGGCGGGAACGGGTCCCAACGGCGCGCTGACGGTGTAGGTGCTGCGGCTGCCGGCCTGGTCGGTGATGGCGATGACGCCGTCCAGCCGCTCGGGCAGCTCGCCCTTGGCGCGGGCCAGCGAGAGGGTGAGCGTGCCCGGCCCTACCGTCAGTTCCTGCGGGGCTGCGTTCTCGACGACGCCCCACTCGGCCGGAAAGAAGAAGGCTTCCTCGACCGAGGCCGGTGAGAAGGTGTCGCCGGCCAGCTGGAGGGCGCCGGCCTCGCCGGCAAAACCCGCCGTTGCCGGCCAGGGCGATGGCCGGGGCAGGGCGGCCTCGGCCGCGGCGAACATGGGCGCCGTATCAGGGGACAGGCGCGGCGTCGCCTCGATCGGAAGGTCGAGCGTGAAGCTCGCTTCCTCGGGAATGCAGATCTCCGCGCAGACGAGCCAGTAGCCGTCGGCCTTGACCGAGAAGGTCTGGCCCGGAACGAGCGTGGCAGGCGGCGTCACCGAGATCGGGAACACGACCTCGTTCTCGTAACCAAAATTGACGAGCGGGCCGTAAGGGATGCGCTCCGGTGCGGGAAAGACCAGCTCGCCGGCTTTTGCGCCCTCGGGCAGGCCCAGGGTGAGCTGCGGCGGCTCGCCGGCATCGCCCGGGTTGCTCCAGTAGGTGTGCCAGCCGGACGCGATGCGCTGGCGCAGGCCCAGCCGGAAGGGCTGGCCGGGTGCGATGGCCTGGGCCTCGCTGACCACGGTGACGGTGGTCTGCGGCGAGGTGAACGGCGCGCTCTCCTGGGCCAGCGCCGGCGGCGCGGACAGGATGGCCAGGAGGCCGGCCAGGTAGGCCAATGGGGCGTGCCGCCAGGGCATGTCGCCTGGGATCCTCAGCGCTGCGAAAAGACATGGGGCACCGGATCCACACCGGTCCCTTGCACGGGCAATATCGTCCGGTGCAGGGCCGGGTGCAACCGCAGCCCGTCCATGCAGGCGTAAGGAAGTGTAACGGGCGCCGGCCGGGCCGGATCAGCGCGCCGTGGCGGTCTGCATCTGCAGATCGGCGATGATCTCGTCGCTGAAGCCTTCCAGCCAGGCGCGCTGCTGGGCCTCGCTGGTCGAGCCGTCGGCGGTCACCAGCCTGCAATAGGCGGAGATCAGCGCGTTGGCGGCGTCGGCCGGCGCGGCTTTCGGGTCCTTGGCGAGCAGCGCGTTCACCAGGCTCTTGCGCATGTCGCCGTTCACCGGGAGCACCGGGCTGCCGAGGATGCCCGTGGCATCGGCCACCAGCTGCCGCGGCACGAGCTTGCCATCGTCCGCCGGGCAGATCAGCCGGCCGGCTGTGCCGGTCGGCTGGCTGCTGACCAGCGTGTGCCCGACCGGCAGGGCCCAGGTGATGTCGACCTTCGGGAACGGCACGGCGGCTGCCTGCGGCGACACGGTGGCTGCGACCTGCCTGGCAAAGCGGCTGAGTTCGGCGTTCCTGGCATAGGTCGGCCCGGCGCTCCCTGCGACCACCGGGCAGTAGGCCGAGATCAGCGCGTTCACCACGTCCGCGGGATCGTCGTCGGAGGCACTCGCGCGATAGGCATCGACCAGGTCGGGCACGTTGCGGTCGCCACCCTGGAGCATGGCTGTCACGGCGGCGACCGCATCGGCATCCGGACCGGCTGCCCCCGGTGCGCCGCCCACCTTCGGGCAGTCGAACGCTTCGGCCGCCTCGCTGCCATAGCTCGGCACCGCTGCGGTCGCACGCCAGGCCGCCACCATGTTCGCCGTGGCGTTGGGCTGGGCCGGGTTGCCCCAGCTCGTGCGCACATAGTTGGTGAGGTCGGCGACCTGCTGGTCCGACAGCCGGCCGGCAAAGGATGGCATCGCGCCGTAGGCCCCGCCGGGCGGCAGGCCCTGCAGCACCGCCATCATCACGTTGTAGGGCTCGGCCGCGGTGACGGCCGGGTTGCCCTGGAGCGGCGGGACCGAGCCGGCCAGCCCGGTGCCGTGCGGCTGATGGCAGCCAGCACATTGGTCGACATAGAGCCTGGACGCCTGCTGGTAGACGTCGGCCGGCAGCGGCGAGAGCTGCTGCGGCCTGGGCGCATCTGGCGGGGGCGGACTGTCCATGAGGTAGGCGACCGTGGCGGATAGGTCGGCGTCGGTCAGCTGCGACGTGCTGTGCTGCACCACCTCCGCCATCGGGCCGAACACGGTTGTCTTGCCGGGCGCCGACCCGGTCTTGAGGAAGGTGACGAGGCTGGCCTCGGTCCAGTTCTTCGCCAGGGCCGCCGAGGTGAGGGCGGGCGCATAGAAGCCGTCGATCTCCGAGCCGGTGAACTGCTCCTTTCCCTTGATGGCGCCCATGATGTTGCGCGGGCTGTGGCAGTCCGAGCAGTGGCCCAGCGCCTCGACTAGGTACGCGCCGCGATTCCACTGGTCGCTCTTGCCGGCGGTCGGCTGGAAGTACTCGGGCGCGAAGAACAGTTCGCGCCAGGCGAGCATGCCCATGCGGATGTTGAACGGGAAGCCCAGCTGGTTCTCCGGATTCGGCGCCTCGACCGGGGGGATCGTCTGCACGTAGGCCCAAAGCGCCTTCAGGTCCTCGTCCGGGATCTTCGTGTAGGCATCGAACGGCATGGCGGGATAAAGATAGGCGCCGTCCGCGCGAATGCCATCATGCAGGGCGCCCTTGAACTGCTCGAAAGTCCAGCCGCCGATCCCGGTCGTCGGGTCCGAGGTGATGTTCACGGAATAGAGCGCGCCGAACGGCGTGTTCAGGGCAAGGCCGCCCGCATATGGCTTCCCGCCCGGTGCGGTATGGCAGGGCATGCAGTCGGCCGCCCGCGCCAGATACTCGCCGCGCTGGACCAGTGCCGCGTCCGGAACGGCTTCCTGCCCCTGAGCTGCCCCCATCCCGAGCATCATGACGGTGGAAGCTGCCAACGCGCTGCCGCGAAAAAGCATTCGTCTACCTCCCGCATGCCGCGCGGCACGTCCCCATCGGACTCACGCTACCGAGTGTGTATGACAGTTTCAACGCTGGGATTGGCAAGGGCCGTCGCCCCGCGTGTCAGGAACTCCGTCGCATGGCCCATGTTGTTCGAGGCACCTGGCACCAAAGGAGAAACATGATGAGTCGCGGTCTGCCATCGATGACGGCCCTGTTGGGCCTGCTTGCCGTGGCCGGTTACCAGAACCGGGACAAGCTTGCCGAGATGTTCGGCGGCAGCCAGGGAACTGCCGGCGGCGCCACCCAGCCGCACCCGCAAGGCGGCGGCTTCGGCCAGTCCACCGGTGCTGCCCAGCAGACCGGTGGCGGCGGGCTCGGCGGATTGCTGGGCGGCCTTGGCGGTCTGCTTGGCGGCGGCGGGGGTGCCAGCACCCATCCGGACAGCATCCTGAGCGGCGGGCTCGGCGACCTGGTCGATCGCTTCCGGCAGAGCGGCCATGGCGAGGTCGCGGATTCCTGGGTCCAGTCCGGCCCGAACAAGGAAGTCGCGCCGCACCAGCTGGAACAGGCGATCGGCCCCGATGCCCTGGCCACGCTGATGCAGCATACCGGCCTCTCGCGTGAGGAACTCCTGTCGCGGCTGACCCGGGAGCTGCCGAACGCCGTCGACAAGTACACGCCGGACGGGCGCCTGCCTGCCTGACCGCGCGATCCGCCAGGAGCGGGCTCCCGGTGCCACGGCCCGGGCAGCCCGCTCCCGGCGCGCCCGCTGGACGGAGGCGCCGGGCCGGGCAGGGGCAACGGCCAGAACGACCTTGAAAAACAGGACGTTTGGCCGGACAACCCGGCTAAGGGGGCGTGGCGGGCACGCCTGGCCGGAGGCCGAGAATGTTGCTGCCAGCGGGCGTTCGCATCGACGGAAGATCGGGAGCGGTGACGCCCGCCACCGGCAGCTACGCCAAGCATCTGAGCGAGCTTGCCGGGCTCTACCGGGACAAGGCGGCGCACGCGGCGATGGTGGCCGGACAGGATCCGCTCGCCTACGAGGTCGTGGACTACCGCCACCAGGACAGCGACCTCGCGTTCGGCACGACGATCATGGCGCCCGGCCGGGTCGGCGACGAGTTCTTCATGACTCGCGGCCATTTCCACGAGCGGCGCGAATGCGGCGAGACCTACTACACCCAGTCCGGTGAAGGCATCCTGCTGCTGCAGTCGCGGGATGGTCTGGTGCGGACGGTCGAGATGAAGCCGGGCATCTGCGCGTTCATCCCGCCGGACTGGGCGCATCGCTCGATCAACACGGGCGACGAGAAGCTGGTCTTCGTCTGGCACTGTGCCCCCGATGCGGGCCACGAATATGGCGAGATCCTGGAAAAGGGCATGCGCAAGCTCGTGGTCGCGAGGGACGGTCGGGTCGAGATCGTGGACAATCCGAATTTCGTCAGCTGAGGTCGTCGCCAAGGACGGCAGGTCCGTTCGTCTGGTTTTCGGGGAGGATGAGATGAAAATGAGAAACTGGGTCGCAAGCGCCGCCATGATGGGCGTGGCCGCCGCCGCACTTCCGGCGATGGCCGCCGAGTTTGACGGCGTCACGGTGAACATCCTGACGCAGACCGGGCCGGCGATCTCCGGGCCGATGCAGGCGCGCGCGCCTGAGTTCGAGAAGCTGAGCGGTGCCAAGGTGAACGTGATCACCGTGCCGTTCTCGGACATCTACCAGAAGCTTTTGACCGACTGGTCGACCGGCACCAACTCCATCGACGCCGCCGTCTTTGCGCCGCAATGGATGGTCGACTACGCCGCGGCCGGGTTCCTGGAGGACCTGACCCCGCGCATGGAAGGCGACCAGGCACTGGCGCAGGACGACATCGCGCCGTTCTTCCGCGAGTTCTCGCAGAAGTATGCTGACAAGACGTACATGATGACGTTCGACGGCGACTTCCACATGATCTTCTATCGGACGGATGTCCTGGAAGAGCTGGGCAAGCAGCCGCCCAAGACCTGGGAAGACTATCTGGACATCGCCGCGGCCGCCAACGGCAAGGACATGAACGGCGACGGCCAGCCCGACTTCGGCTCCTGCATCGGCAAGAAGCGCAACGCCCAGGGCTACTGGTTCCTGACTTCGGTGGCCGGCGGCTATATCCAGGCCAAGGGGACGAGCGAAGGCGTGTTCTTCAACACCGAGGACATGACCCCGCTCATCGACAATGCCGGGTTCAAGAAGGCGCTGGAGGTCTACAAGAAGACCTCCGAGTACGGCCCGCCGGATGAGCTGAACCTGGACGTGGCCGACACCCGCGTGATGTTCGTGGCCGGGCGCTGTGCGCTGTCGATGGACTGGGGCGACATCGGCTCGATGTCGGTCGACCCGTCGATGAGCAAGGTGACCGGCAAGGTCGGTGCAACCATCCTCCCGGGCTCCAAGGAGGTGATCGACCGCGAGACCGGCGAGTTCGTGGCGTGTGACGCCAACACATGTCCGCACGCGATCGACGGGCTGAACCATGCGCCCTATGCGGCGTTCGGCGGCTGGGGCGGCGGCATCAACGCCAATGCCGATCCCAAGGTGAAGGACGCAGCCTACGCCTTCTTCTCCTACCTCTCGCAGCCCGCCCAGTCCAACCAGGACGTGACCAAGGGCGAGACCGGCTTCAATCCCTACCGCATGTCCCAGCTCGAGGACGTCGCGACCTGGGAGAAGATGGGCATGGGCAAGGAGAACGCGGAGAGCTATCTCGGCGCGATCAAGACCAGCCTGAACAGCCCGAACATGATCCTGGACCTGCGCATCCCGCAGAACCAGCGCTACCAGCAGGTGGTGCTCGACACGGCGGTAGCTCGCTACCTCGCCGGCGAACTGGATGTCGACGCCACCGTGGAAACGGTGGTCGAGGGCTGGAACGAGGTCAACGAGGAACTGGGTACCGAGGAGCAGCTCGAGGCCTACAAGGCGACCATCGGCGCGAAGTGATCCGCGCTGGGGCGTCCGGTCCAACGGGCGCCCCGTCTTCCTTCGACAGGGCAGTACGGCCATGGCCTTGACCTCGACCGCCGGGTTGGCAGCGGCGCCGGCGGAACGCGAAAGCATCCAGGATTGGCTCGACCGGCAGGCGGGGCGCCTGTTCATCATGCCCGCGGTCGTCCTGATCCTCGGATTCTCGATCTTTCCGCTGATCGCGTCGGCCTATCTCGCGCTGTCGCGCTTCAAGCTGGCACCGGGCGGCTACACGCTGACCTTCATCGGCACCCTCAACTTCAGGAAGATGCTGACCGGCTCCCAGCAGTTCCACCTGCTGGGCACGTTCGGCACGATCACGCTGCTGGGCTGGGCGATCATCGCCGGCACGGCTGTCCTGGTGGCATGGGGCACCCTCCGCTACCTGCGCTCCGGCCAGGTCGGCATCGTCGGCTCGATCGGACGGTTGATCACGTTCGCGACCGCCCTGGCGCTGGCGGTGATGTTCGCGCTGGACCTGGGCGAGGGCGGCCAGCTCGGCACGATCGCGACGACCTTGTTCTATGTCGTGGGCGGCGTGACCCTGCAGTTCGTGATCGGGCTGGGCCTGGCGCTGATCTGTGCCAAGCCCATCCGTGGCCGAAGCTTCTTCCGCGTCCTGTTCTTCGTGCCGCTGATGGTGACACCCGTCGGCATCGCCTACACCTTCCGGATGCTGGCCGACACGGCGGTCGGGCCCTTCGCGCCGCTCTGGCGCTGGCTGGGCTATGCCCAGACCTCCTGGTCCGCGGATGCCTGGACCGCCCGCTTCGTCGTGCTGATCGGCGACAGCTGGCAGTGGATCCCGTTCATCTTCATCGTGCTGCTGGCCGCCATCGAGAGCCAGCCGCGCGACGAGGTCGAGGCGGCCCAGCTGGATGGCGCCAGCGGCTGGCAGATCTTCCGTGACATCACCTGGCCGTCGATCGCCCCCGTGGCCGCCACGGTCGTGCTGATCCGTGCCATCGAGGCCTTCAAGATCATCGACCTGCCGAACGTGCTCACCAATGGCGGCCCTGGCATCGCGACCGAATCGCTGACCCTGCACGCCTTCATCGAGTGGCGGGCGCTCAACCTCGGCGGCTCCGCCGCGGTCGCCTACATGCTCCTCTTCCTGTCCACGATCGCCTGCGTCTCGTTCTTCAATTTCGTCGTGAAGCCGATGCGGGGAGCAAGGGCATGAGCGTGCTCAAGCGCCTGACCGAGCCGAAATCGCTGGAGACCATGTCGCCGCTGGGCTCGGTGCTGGTCTACGGCGCCCTGATCGTCTGGAGCCTGGTGGTCCTGTTCCCGCTCTACTGGATCGCGATCACGTCCCTGAAGCTGCCGATCCATGTCTCCGCCGGCCCGGTCTACCTGCCGTACATCGACTTCATGCCGTCGACGCATGCCTGGCACTACATCTTCTACGACCTCGGCAACGACACGCTGCGGCCGTACATGAACTCGATCGTCGTGGCGCTGGTCTCGACCGTGCTGGCGATGCTGATCGGCTCGATGGCCGCCTATGCGCTCTCGCGCCTGGAGTTCGCGCCAAGGCTGGCCTCGATCCTGCTCTTCATCTTCCTGGGCGGGGTGATGATCGTGGCGGTAGCCGGGTTCGGCGTGCCCTGGTGGATCGCGGCGGTGGTGGCGCTGGCCATCTTCCTGCTTCTGGCGCGCGCGGTCGGGCGGACCATGCGGGCCTCGCTCGGCAATGGCGACATCCTGTTCTGGATCATCTCCCAGCGCATCCTTCCGCCGGTGGTGGCAGCATTGCCGATCTACGTGATGTTCCAGAGCCTGAGCCTGCTGGACACCCGCACGGCGCTGATCGCCACCTACACGACGGTCAACCTGCCGATCGTGGTCTGGCTGATGTACGACTTCTTCGTCACCATTCCCAAGGACCTGGAGGAGAGCGCGTCGCTGGACGGCGCTTCGCGGTTTGCGATCTTCTTCGGGATCGTGCTGCCGCTGGCCCGGCCGGGACTGGTGGCGACCGGGCTGCTCGTGCTGATCCTGGCCTGGAACGAGTACCTGCTGGCCCTCTTCCTCTCCAGCGCCAATGCGCAGACCATGCCGGTCCTGGTGGCCGCCCAGAACGCCACCCGCGGGCCGCAATGGTGGTACATGTCGGTCCTGATCCTGCTCATGATCCTGCCGGTGATCGGGCTGACCCTTCTTCTCCAGCGCTTCATCGCCAAGGGCCTGCTGCTCGGCGCGGTGAAGGGCTGACGCGTCATGACGAGCACCATTCCATGACCATCGTTCTCGACCGGATCTCCAAGTCCTTCGGCCAGGTGGAGGTGCTGAAGACGCTCTCCCTCGAGGTGAACCCGGGCGAGTTCCTGGTGCTGCTGGGCGCGTCCGGCTCGGGCAAGACCACGGCCCTGCGCATGATCGCCGGCCTGGAGAGCGTTTCCTCGGGCCGGATCGTGATCGGCCAGCGCGACGTCACCAACGTGCTGCCCAAGAACCGCGACGTCGCGATGGTCTTCCAGTCCTACGCGCTCTACCCGCACAAGACGGTGTTCGACAACATCGCCTACCCGCTCGCCGTCCGGAAGCGGCCGAAGGCCGAGATCGAGAGCAGCGTGCGCGACGTGGCCAGGCAGGTGCAGCTGGACCAGCTGCTCGACCGCTTCCCGCGGCAGCTCTCGGGCGGCCAGCGCCAGCGCGTGGCCCTGGCCCGGGCGATCGTGCGCCGACCCAGCGCCTTCCTCATGGACGAGCCGCTGTCCAACCTGGACGCCAAGCTGCGCGGCCACATGCGCGCCGAGCTCAAGCACATGCAGCACGAGCTGGGCATCGCCACCATCTACGTGACCCACGACCAGATCGAGGCGATGACGCTGGCGCACCGCGTGGCGATCCTGGAACGCGGCGTGTTGCAGCAACTGGACACGCCGGCCAACATCTACAACCGGCCGGCCAACCTGTTCGTGGCCGGGTTCATCGGCTCGCCGCCGATGAACGTGCTGGAAGGCAGCCTGACGCAGGGCCGGTTCGAGTGCGGGTCGGGCAGCTTCGGCACAGCCAGCACGAGCAGCGGCAAGGCGGTCGTGGCGGGCATCCGGCCCGAGGACGGGCGGCTGACTGCCGAAGGCAGCGGCCATCTGGCCGGCGAGATCTATGCCAGCGAGCTGATCGGCGACCACACGCTGGTCACCTGCCGCTGCGGCGACGCAACCGTGACGGTCAAGGCCGACAAGGACTTCGACGGCGCCATCGGCCAGCGCGTCGGGGTCGGCTTCGAGCCGCGCGTGGTCCATCTGTTCGACAAGGCAACCGGCGAGCGCATCTCATGAGCAGCTTCGATGTCGTCTCGATCGGCGAGCTGCTGATCGACCTGGTGCCGCTTCCTGCCGCCGACGACAGCATGCGGTTCGTCGCCAAGCCCGGTGGCGCGCCCGGCAACGTCGCGGTCGGCGTGGCGCGCCTGGGCGGACGCTCGGCCATGCTGACCAAGGTCGGCGACGAGGCGTTCGGCCGGATGCTGGTCGACACGCTGCGGGGCAACGGCGTGTCCATCGACGGGATCCGCACGACCCGCGAGCGGCGCACCGGCCTTGCCGTCGTCACCCTGACCCCGGAAGGGGACCGCGACTTCTTCTTCTATCGGGATGGCTGCGCGGATTCCGACCTGTCGCCGGACGACCTGGACCAGGACATCCTGCGCGCTACGAAGGTCTTCCATGTCGGCAGCCTGTTCCTGGCCCAGCCGACCTCGGCCAGCGCCCAGCGCCACGGGATGGCCTTCGCGAAGGAGAAGGGCATCCGCATCTCGGCGGATCCGAACCTGCGGGTGCACCTGTGGGGCGACCAGGCCGCCATGCTCGCCGCCGGGCGCGAGGTCATCCAGGCGGCGAACATCCTCAAGGTGAGCGACGACGAGCTGCGCATGCTCACGGGCATCGAGGACATCGCCCAGGCGGTCTGCGCGCTCTGGCATCCGGACCTCCAGTTCGCCGCGGTGACCAAGGGGCCGAAGGGGGCGGAGCTGTACACGGCGAACGCGTCGATGGCGGTCGACGGCTTCGTCGTCGAGACGGTCGACACCATCGGCTGCGGCGACGCCTTCATGGCCACGCTGCTGACCGAGCTCGTCGCCCGCGACTTCCAGCTGGAGGGTAAGCCGGCGCTGGAGCAGGTCGCCAGGCGGGCCTGTGCCGCCGGCGCGCTCACCGCGACCCGCACCGGCGGCATGGAAAGCCTGCCGGGCCCGGAGGCCATCGACGCCTTCCTCGCCAGCCGGGCGTGAGCCGGGTCAGGCCCCGCGCAGCCTGTCCGCCATGTCGCGGATGCCCTGTTCCAGCGTCACGGCCGGCTCGTAGCCGAGGTCGCGTCGCGCAGCACTGATATCGAACCGGTGCTGCACGTCGTCGCCCGGCTCCGGCCCGGGGCCGATCTCGATGTCGGCCTCGGGCAGCACGCTGCGCACCAGGGCCGCGGCCTCGGTCACGGTGCGGAAGTCGTCGCCAGTCACGGTATAGGCGCGCTGGCCGAGCTTCTCTGCGTCCAGCGCGTCGATGAGAGCGGCGGCAGCGTCGTCGGCATGGATGTACTGCCGCATGGCGTCACCACCGGTGGCCAGCCGGACCGGCCGCCCGACCAGCGTGTCCGCCACCATCTGGCGGAGCAGGCAGAAGGTGGTGCGGTTGGGGCCATAGACCCAGGCCAGCCGCAGCGACACCGCATCCACCCCATGCTCCTGCCAGTAGGCCGTCGCGATCTTCTCGGCGGCGAGCTTGGTGGCGCCGTAGACGGTGGATGGCCGCAGCGGCGCTTCCTCGGTCACCAGGCCGGAGGGCGTATCGCCATAGGCACTGACCGATGAGCAGTTCACCAGGCGGCGGACCCTCCAGATCCGCGCGATCTCCAGCACGTTGGCGGTGCCGACCACGTTGACCTGCACGAGGTCGTAGGGGTTGTCCCGCGCGACCATCGGGCCGGAATGGGCGCCGCAGTGGATGATGCCGTCGAACGGCGTGGCTGCCGCGATGGCATGGAGCCGGTGGCTGTCGCGGAGGTCGCAGTCGCGGACCGCGCTCCTGCCGCTGCCCGAGGCCGCCCGGTCGATGGCGACGACCTCGTCGCCGCGCGCCAGGAGCTGTTCCACGACCGCCCTGCCGATCAGGCCGGCCGCACCGGTCACGAGAATCGTCCTGCTCATCCATTCCCCCACATCGTCGGCGCCGAACGCGACCCCCGCTGTGGGGATCGTGCCGACGTCGGCTCATTCCATGTTGCCGTTCAGGATCCTGCGGACGCGATCGACCAGTCCGTCCATGGGGAACGGCTTGGTGATCAGCGCCATGTTCGGTCCGAGAAAGCCGTTCGCGAGCGCTGCGTTCTCCGCGTAGCCGGTCATGAACAGCACCTTCAGGTCCGGCCTGCAGGCACGCGCACCGCTGGCGACCTGCCGGCCGTTCAGCCCGGGCAGGCCGATATCGGTGAGGAGGAGATCGATCCGCTCGGGCGATTCCAGGATCTGCAGCCCGCTCGGGCCGTCGCTCGCCTCCAGCGTGCGATAGCCCAACTCCTGCAGGATCTCCACCACCAGGGCACGAACGGTGAGGTCGTCCTCGACCACCAGCACCGTCCAGCCATCCTCGACCTCGGGTGCCACCGGACGGACGGGCGCGGCCTCCTCGACCGGGGCCGCCGACTGATGGCGGGGCAGGTAGAGGCTGACCGTGGTGCCGCGGCCCGGCTCCGAACGGATCCGGCAAAAACCGTCGGACTGGCGGGTGAATCCGTAGATCATGGACAGGCCGAGCCCGGTGCCTTTGCCGATCGGCTTGGTCGTGAAGAACGGGTCGAAGGCGCGTTCCACCACGTCGGGCGGCATGCCGGTCCCGGTGTCGGTCACGGCGATGCAGACATAGGGCCCCGGCCGCACCTCACCCGCCCTGGCGGCCTCTTCCTCGTCGAGCCAGGCATTGCTCGTTTCGACCATCAGCCTGCCGCCCGACGGCATGGCGTCACGGGCATTGATGGCGAGGTTCAGGACCGCACTTTCGAGCTGGTTGGCATCGCAGAGCGTCTCCCAGAGATCATTGGCCGTTACCAGCGCGAGGTCGATGGACATACCGATCGTCCGCCGCAGCAGGTCTTCCATCGATCCCAGCAGCGGATTGGCCCGCAACGGCTTCGGGTCGAGCGGCTGGCGGCGGGAGAACGCCAGGAGGCGGTGGGTAAGGGCGGCGGCACGGTTGGCAGACGCCATGGCACCGCTCACGAAGCGGTCGACATCGTCCACGCGCCCCTGGCCAAGCCGGCGCTGCACGATGTCCAGCGAGCCGACGATCCCTTGCAGCAGGTTGTTGAAATCATGGGCGATCCCGCCCGTCAACTGGCCGACCGCCTCCATCTTCTGGCTCTGCCGGAGCGCCTCGTGGGCCCTGGTCAGCTCCGCGGTTCGCTCGGCAACCCGCTCCTCCAGGGTTTCGGCCAGCCTAGCCAGGGCGTCCGAGGTCGACTTTCGGTCGTCGATATCGGTGTTGGTGCCGATCCAGCGGCGGATCTGCCCGTCCTCCGACCGGATTGGCAGTGCCCGGGCGATGTGCCAGCGATAGACACCGTCATGGCGCCGAAGGCGGAACTCGGTCTGGTAGGCACTGCCGTCAGCCAGCGCCGCCTTCCAGTGCAGGGTGGTGGTCGCCTGGTCCTCGGGATGGACGATGGACTCCCAGCCGTCGCCGGAAAGCGTTGCCGCGTCCATCCCGCTGTAGCGGCAGACCCGGTCGTTGAACCAGTCCAGCCGGCCGTCCGGTCCGGCCGCCCAGACATGGTTCGGGACCGACTGCGCCAATGAGCGAAAGCGTGCCTCGCTCTCGGCCAGGGCCGTCTCGATGAGCTTGCGGGTGGTGATGTCGATGAACAGGACCGCGAACCGGTCGCCGCCGACCAGCCGGGCCCGTGCCTCGAACCAGCGGTCCTCCAGAGCCGGGATCTGCGCCTCGAACTGCTCGGGCGTGCCCGTCTCGACCACCCGGGCGAAGATCGGCAGCAGGTGCTCCAGCGCCCCGGGGATGACGTCCCGGACCCTCTTTCCGATCATGGCATGCCAGGGCAGGCCGGTATGCACCTCGAAGGCCGGATTGACCTCGACGAAGCGAAAGTCGACGGGCATGTCGCTCGCATCGCGGATCAGGTCGCCGATATAGAAGCCTTCCTGCATCTGCTCGAACAGGCCGCGCCAGCGGGCCTCGCTGGTCCGCACCGCCTCTTCGGCCTGCTTGCGGTCGGTGATGTCGATCGAGACGCCGAGGAAGCGAAGCTGGCCGCCGGGTGCGGTGATCACTTCGCCGCGGCGGGCGATCCAGCGCAACTCGCCGTCATCGGCCCGACGGATGCGGTACTCGGCGTATTCCAGGGGATTGGCTTGATCGATCCTGGCCGGCCCCGTCCGTGGCAGGTCGATCGGATCCACCAGGTCCATGAGCATCCGGTCCGTCACCTGGACGTGCGGCCCGAAGCCCCAGATCTTCCGGAACTCCGGGGAGACGTCCAGCCGGCCAGTGTCCGGGTACCATTCGAAGGTCCCGATCCCGCCGGATTCCTGAGCCATCCGCAGACGCTGTTCGGTACGCAGCGTATCGGTCGTCTCGGTCACGACCATCAGGACGCCGGCCGGCACGCCCTGGGCGTCGACGACCGGGCTGTAGTCAAGGTCGAACCAACCGTCCTCGGGCCCGTGCTCGCGGTGCAGCACCAAGTGCTGGTCCCGGTAGTGCAGGACCTGGCCGCCAAGGACGACGTCCAGCATCTGGGCGTTGAGGCGGGCGGGCTCGGGCCAGGCATCCGAGAACTTCTTGCCGAGGATCGCCGGATGACGGCCGCCCGCGATCGCCCGATAGCCGTCATTGTAGATCAGCACCCCGTCCGCCCCCCATAGAAGGGCCATCGGGATCCTGGCGTGGAGGATCAGGTCGACCGTCGCCTTCAGGCGATCGGGCCAGGATTCCATGGGCCCAAGGACGGTCCTCGACCAGTCGAACGCTCGTACCAGCGACGCCATTTCGCCGGACGGGCGGGCGGGCATGCCGGCGCCTCCGTCCAGATCGCCTGCCACCAACGGCCGGCTGGCATGCGTCGATCGACGGCTCGTTTCAATCATGGTCGTACGACGTCACCGACCGAGCATGATCAGGAGGCGGTGCCGGCCGTGCGGACCGTCTGGGATGCCAATGGCCGATCCTTGCCCGGCAGCAGCTTGGACAGCTTCTCGACCAGATCGCGCTGCTGATAGGGCTTGCCGAGGCGCGGCAGGTCGATCTCCATCCCCGCGGGCAGCTCCGCATAACCGGTCGCCAGCAGGATCGGGATCGCAGGCCTCAACTCCCGCGCCCTGATCGCGAACTCGACGCCGGTCATGCCGGGCATGGCATGATCGGTGATGATCGCATCGACATGGACGCCGGATTCCAGGATCTCCAGCGCCTGACGTCCCGAATAGGCATCGAGCACGATGTGGCCGAGATCCTCCAGCATATCCGTCGTGCTCATCGCGATCAGGGCATCATCGTCCACGAGCAGGATGGTGGCGCCCGACGTTTGCTCGATATGGTCGACCCGCGATTCGGCAGGTTGCACGCACGCCTCCGATATCGGCAGCCAGAGTTCTGCCGTCGTCCCCGATCCCGGTCTGCTCGACAGGCCGAGGGCGCCGCCCAACTGAACGGCCAAGCCATGTACCATGGAAAGGCCGAGACCGGTACCTTTGCCTCGTTCCTTCGTCGAGAAGAACGGCTCTATCGCCCGTTCCAGCGTGGCCTCGTCCATGCCGTTGCCGGTGTCGGTGATGCACAGGCGCAGAAAAGGCTGGCGGCCGAGGCCCAGCCCGCTGGGCGGTATGGCCTGGTCCAGCGAGATGGTGAGGTGGCCGCCGTTTGGCATGGCGTCGCGCGCATTCACCGTCAGGTTCAGGATGGCCAGCTCCAGCTGGTTGGCATCCACCACCGCCGGCGGCAGGCTGCGCGGCAGTTCGATGTCCAGGAGGATCAACGGACCGAGCGAGCGCTCGATCAGCGGCTGGATATCCTCGATCAGGCGGATCAGGTCGACTGGCTCGGGCTTCAGGTCCTGGCGGCGCGCGAACGCCAGCAGGCGTTGGGTCAGGGCGGCACCGCGCCTGGCGCCCTGCAGGGCACCGTCGAGGTAGCGATGCAGCAGGGGGTCGTCGGGGATCCTTCGCTGCAGCAGCTCCAGATTGCCCAGCACCGCCATCAGCAGGTTGTTGAAGTCGTGCGCGACACCGCCGGTGAGTTCGCCGATCGCCTCCATCTTCTGGATGTGGCGCAGGGCCTCCTCCTTCTGATGGAGTTCGGCCGTGCGCTCCTGCACCTGCTGCTCCAGCGTCTCGCTGAACCGGACCAGGTCCTCCTCGGCCTTCTTCTGGGCGGTGACGTCCCTGGACACGCCGATCAGCCGGGAGCCCCGCCGGTCCTGGACGCGCCGGCCCTTGATCTCGAGCCAGTGGACGCTGCCGTCGGGCCAGACCACGCGATAGTCGATCATGTAGTCGGCCCCGGTCGCGATGGAGTGCTCGACGGCGGCCTGCATCCTTGGCCGGTCGTCCGGGTGGATGGTGTCCACGAGTGCCTTGCAGGTGAATTCCTGGCCTTCGGTCCTGCCGAAATGGATCCTGCACTGACCGGAGGCCGACAGCATGCCGGTGCCGAGGTCGATTTCCCAGGTACCCAGCCGCCCGGCCGTGAGCGCGATGCCGAGGCGCTCCTCGCTTTCGCGGATGGCCTCCATCTGCGCACGGGCTTGGTACTGCCGCCTGCGTCCGCGCAGGGCGCTGCGGACGATCCCGATCAGGGTAGTCGGATGAAACGGCCGCTCGAGGAAGATGACATTGCCCAGCACGTTCGACAGCCGGGTCGCCAGCGGGTTGCGCTCAGGCCCGTCGCCCCGCTCGGTGAGCAGGATGAAAGGAAAGTCGGACCAGGCGGGCTGCTGCTCGATCCAGTCCGCCAGCCCGCGCAGGTCTGCGGTCCGCAACGCCTCCTCGGTGACGATGGCGAGCCCGGATCCTGCCGCCAGGCCCGCCACCAGTTCGCCGACATCACGGCAGATGGCCGATTCGACTCCGCCCTCCTGCAGCAGGGCTGCGGCCAAGGCTGCATCCCGTCCGTTGGGTGCAAGAATGAGCGCTCGCTCAGAGACGGTCACGCCTCGTCTTTCTCCAGCAGCGGCTCGATGTCACCGACATAGGTTGGCGCGCCAAGAAGGACACCCTGGAACCCATGCAGCGGCATGCCGATCTTGATCCCGTTGGTGGTGATCTGGAACTCCCTGATTGTATCCTCGTGAGGGCCGGCCCGCTTCTTGATCACCGAGATGGCGCGGCGGATCCGGCCGGCCGCCTCGAAATATCGCAGGAGGATCACCGTGTCGGCCATGTAGGTGATGTCGATCGGCACCCGAAGCTCGCCGACCAGCCCATGGGACGCGATTGTCAGGAAGGTCGCGGCGCCCTGGCGGTTCAGGTACTGCAGGAGCTCGTGCAGGTGCAGGATGAGGAAGCTCTCGTCCGGCATGGAGGCCTGGTAGCCGTTCAGGCCATCGATCACGACCGTGCGCACCTGATGGATCGAGACGAGGTCGCGAACCCAGTGGGTGAACTCGCCCGGCGACATCTCCGCCGCGTCGACCTGCTCGATCAGAAGATGGCCGGACTCCTTGAGGCCGGCGAGGTCGATCCCGATGCTCCGGGCGCGCTTGAGCAGCAGGCCCAGTTCCTCATCGAAGATGAACAGCGCGGCCTTCTCGCCCCGCGCAATGGCAGCGCTGATGAACTGCAGGGTCAGGATCGACTTGCCGATTCCGGCCGGCCCGAGCAGCACGGCGTTCGAGCCCGCATCGATGCCGCCGCCAAGCAACGCGTCCAGTTCGGGGATCTGGCAGGTGAGCACCCTGCTGGCAACGGATGCCCTGTGCTCGCTCGCCACGAGCCTGGGGAAGACGAACACGCCACCCGTCTTGATGGTCATGTCGTGGTAGCCGCCGCGGAAGCTCTGGCCGCGATACTTCATCACCCGCAGGCGGCGCCGCTGGGCGCCGTAGTTGGGGGCAAGCTCCTCCATCCGGATCACGCCATGCGCGATGCTGTGGACCGTGCGGTCCAGCGTGTCCGAAGTCAGGTCGTCCAGCATCAGCACCGTGGAGCCGATGCGTGCGAAATAATGCTTGAGTGCCAGGATCTGGCGACGGTAGCGCAGCGAGCTTTGTGCGAGCAGCCTGATCTCGGACAGGCTGTCCAGCACGATCAGGTCCGGCTGCTCCCGCTCCACCACCTCGAAGATCAGGCGCGTGGTCTCACCCAGCTCGAGGTCGGCCGAGTAGAGAAGGCTCTGCTGCTGGTTCGAATCCAGCAGGCTCTCGGGCGGTACGAGCTCGAACACCTTGATCGTGTCGTTCAGGGTCCAGCCATGAGAGGTCGCACCGGCCTTCAGCTCGCGCTCGGTCTCCGACAAGGTGATGTAGAGGCACTTCTCGCCCCTGGCCGCGCCGTCGATCAGGAAATGGAGCGCGACGGTCGTCTTGCCGGTGCCGGGATTCCCTTCGAGCAGGTAGAGATGGCCCCGGGCCAGGCCGCCGCCCAGCACGTTGTCCAGGCCTGGCAGCCCGGTTCTGGCCTTGCCCGACAGGTGGGCGTTCATCGTCATTGCCTCCAATAGCCCGGGCGGCCAGACGCGCGAGCTTTCCCTGGGGCCATAGATCGTTCCCTTCGGGCTTGCCAGCCGAGTCGGACCCGCTGCATCCAACAGGTCCAGCGGCCATGGTGCCGCACGCCTTCGTCATGGATACGGCAGGTTGCTAGTCGGCCAGCGCCGCCACCTCGTCGGCCGTGAGCCTGATCGTCCCGGCCGCGACGTTCTCCTCCAGATGGTGGCGAGACGTGGTTCCCGGGATCGGGAGGATGATGGGGCTTCGTGCCAGCAGCCAGGCGAGAGCGAGCTGGGCCGGCGTACAGTGCTTCAAGGCGGCGGCACCGGCGAGCCGGCCCGACGCCGATGCGAGCGGCGCCCCGTGGCGCGAGGCGTCGGCGCCGAGCGGACCGTAGGGAAAGAAGACGATCCCGGCCTCGGTACAGGCATCCACGATCGGGTCGTGGGTCAGGTCGGCCAGGCTGTAGCGGTTCTGCACCGAAGCGATCGGTGCTGCGCCCCTGGCGCGGTTGAACTCGTCGAGCGTGACGTTGGAGATCCCGATATGGCGGACCTTACCCTCGCGCACGAGGTCATGCATCGTCCCGACCGTCTCCTCGATGGGCGTATCCTGGTCGACCCAGTGCAGCTGGAGCAGATCGACATGGTCGCGCCGCAACTGCAGCAGGCTGGCTTCCAGGATGGCGCGGACCGCCTTGGGCCGACCGTCGCGGTAGTTGAGGCCGGGCCCGACCTTGGCGATCCCGCACTTGGTCGTGATGACGAGATTGTCGGGGTAGGGATGGAGCGCGTCGGCGATGAGGGCTTCGTTGAAGCCGGGGCCGTAGGCATGGGCGGTGTCGATCAGGGTGACGCCGAGCTCGACCGCCCGCCGCAGCACCGCGATGCCGTGCTCGTGGTCGGGGTAGGGCCCCCAGTTGCCGGGCTGGCCGGTCAGGCGCATGGCGCCGAACCCGATGCGGGCGACTTCCAGCTCACCGCCAATCTTCACGGTGCCTGCACTGTTCGCGGTGACGGTCATGAGTCCTTCGGCCTCTCGATCCTGTGGCGATCCTAGCTGCACATTCCTGGCAGCTGACAAGGCACAGGTCACCTCGCGACTTCACGACTGGTGCAAACATCTTTCGGACGACATCGCCATGGGCCAGACGAGGCTAAGGTTCCATTGAATCACGCATTTGTGATCAACTGGGTGGGTGGTGGTGCAGGTGACAGAAATTCAAGCATGATTTATGTGTGGAATTGCAGATCGCTGACGACATGAACGGCGATTGCTCAATACTGTCGGGCCCTTGGCTAATTGTTCACGTGCGATGCAAGGGCTCTGGCCGGACGGCACGGTCTTTTCACTCATCGGAGACGGTGTCGGCTGGCCGGAGTCCAATATTGCATGGTGGTGCCCCCGTCGCGGATGGCAATCTGCTAGCTGCCCTTGTTCGGCCGGGTCAACACGATCGATCGGCCAGCGCCGTCGGGCCAGGGTTCTCCCGCGCGGCAGGCCAAAAGCTCGTTCAGTCGCGCGTGCACAGGGTCCGTCCATGCGGCCGAGCGTGGGCCACGCTGGTCGATATGCACCAGCAGCATTTCCGCCGTGGCCAGCAGCGTCCCGTCATCGTCGCGGAGCATGCTGTGGAACAGGCGCAGGCGCTTGTGGTCCAGTTCGAGCAGGCGACAGCTGACCCTCACGGCCGCCCCGGTGCCGACCTCGTGGAGATAGCGCACATGCGTCTCCAGCGTGTAGACCGTCATCAGGTTCTGCCGGCGCCAGCCGTCGTCCATCCCGATCAGGTCGATGAGCGCGTCGGTCGCATGGCTGAAGATCAGGACGTAGTAGGCCTCGTTCAGGTGGCCGTTATAGTCGAGCCACTCCTCGGCCACCACCGCACGGTGGATCGGCTCCAACGGACTGTCCTGCACGTTCGTTTCCTCCTGCCCGCAGCTGTCGGTCGATTGCCGCACCCCGTCGGTCTTCTTGGTGTGCGACGCCGTTCACGGTGGGCTGTAGTTGAACGAAGCGGGCCTTTCGGTCCACGATCACCGCCATGGTGGGCTGGAATTCCCGACCGACGGAGCGCGAGAACCGCGACATGCGCCAGGCGTCCTTGTTCCTTGTGATGACGCTGATCGCCGGGATCTGGCTCGGCGCGCCGGCCGTTCTCGGCCAGTCGTCCGACCAGCCCGCGACCGGCGCGATCGAGGCCACCGGAATCGACGTGTCGGCCGAGCGTGCGTCGCCGGAAGCCTGCGTCACCTTCGACCGCCCACTGGCCGAGCTTTCCGACCTGGACCTCCGCTCCTTCGTCCAGGTTGACCCTGGCGGGGACCGTGCCCTGTCCGCACGCGGCGAGCGGCTCTGCGTGGGCGGCCTTGCCCATGGCAGCCGCTACCACATCCTGGTCAGGGCCGGGCTGGCGGCCGCGGACGGCTCGCAGCTGGCGGCCACGGCGGAGTTCGACGCCGCCATTCCCGACCAGGCACCTGCGGTCAGCTTCCGCGGGCGCGGCGACGTGTTGCCGCTCTCGGCCGACCCGGTGCTGCCGGTCACCAGCGTGAACGTCCCGCGGATCCACCTGGAGCTGTTCCAGGTCACCGACCGCAGCCTCGTCGAGCGGATCGCCCAGGGAGCACTCGGCTGGCAGCAGAGCGGCTGGGACATGCAGCAGCTGCGCGAGCGGACGGGCCGTCGGCTGTTCGCCGGCGAGGTGCTGGTCGAGCAGGAACTGAACCGCGAGGTCACCACGGCCGTGCCGCTGGCGGGGATGCTCGGCGAGCGCACGCCCGGCGTCTATGTCGCGGTGGCACGGCCGGCCGACGCGGCGCCCGAGGACTGGCAGAGCCTGCCGACCCGGTGGTTCGCGCTGACCGACACCGGCCTGTTCACCTGGCAGGGCGATGACGGCCTCCTCGTCCATGCCGCCAGCCTTGCCGATGGCCGGCCGCTGGGCGGGCGCGACCTCGTCCTGATGACGCGCAGCAACCGCGCGATCGCACGGGCGACGACGGGCCCGGACGGCTTTGCGCAGTTCACGGCGGGCGACCTGCGGGGGCAGGGCGGCGATGCCCCGCAGGCCCTGTTCGCCTATGGCGGCGACGGCGACTTCATCTGGCTGGACCTCGAGCGGGCCGGCCTCGACCTGACCGACCGGGGCGTGGAGGGGCGCACGCCGCCGGGTGCCCTGGATGCCTTCCTCTGGACGGAGCGGGGCATCTACCGCCCGGGCGAGACCGTGCATCTGGGCGTGATGCTGCGCGACCGCACTGCCCAGGCCGTGCCCGGCCAGCCGCTGGTGCTGGTGGTCTCCCGTCCCGACCAGGTCGAGGTCGACCGGGTGCGCGTCGACCCGAAGGATGCCGGTGGTGCCCTCGTCGACCTGCCCCTGGCGGCGGGCGCCTTTCCCGGCACATGGACGGTCACCGCGCATGTGGGCGATGGCGCCCCGGCGATCGGGCGCGTCGCCTTTGCCGTCGACGACATCGTCCCGCCGCGGCTGGAGGTCTCGCTGGCAGGGCCCAACCGGATCGCACCGGGGCAGCCGGTAGAGGTCGTCGCTTCCGCGGACTACCTGTTCGGCGCCCCCGGCGCGGACCTGCCTGCCACGGCGGACCTGGTCGTGCGCGCCGCGCAAGCGTCGTTTGCCGCATGGAAGGGCTGGCGGTTCGGGCTGGAGGAGGAGCCCTTCCTGCCCGAGCGCCGCGTCCTGGCCAGCCTGCAGACGGATGCATCGGGCAAGGCGATCTTCCCCGTCGATATCGGGCAACCCAAGGCCGGCCAGCCGCTGGAAGCGGTGGTGAGCGTGCAGGTGAGCGATGTCGACGGGCGGCCCGTCAGCGCCGAGCGCGTGCTGGCGGTCGATGCGCCGCAAGGCCATGTGGCGCTGCTGCCTGCCTTCGACGGCGGCCTGCCGGAGAACGGGACGGCGTCGTTTCGTTTCGGCGCCATGGACGACCGCGGCCGCCCGCGCGGCGACATCCCGCTCGACTGGCGGCTCTTCCAGGAGGACGTGGACTATCTCTGGGTACGCCAGGGGACCGACTGGAGCGTCGAGACGGTCGTGACCGACCGGCTGCTCGATTCGGGCAGCCTGCGCAGCGGTCCCGACGGCACCGTGGCCCTGGACCAGCCGGTCGCGAGCGGACGCTACCGCATGGAGGTGGCGGAAGCAGGCAGCATCGCTGCCGCGAGCATCCGGTTCAGTGCCGGCTGGTGGTCGGCTGCGGATGGCGAAGAGCGGCCGGACCAGGTCGAGGTGCGGCCGGTCGATCAGGCCAGGGCCGCGAGCGGCCAAGACCCGATCCAGGTCTTCGTGCGCCCGCCCTACCGCTCGCGCGTCATCGTGGCGCTGGCGGACCGTCGCCTGCGCGCCCGCGTGGAAGCCGAGCTCGGCCCGGAAGGCGGGCTCGTCACCTTGCCCCCGACCACGGTCGATCCCGGCGGCATCTACGTGCTCGCGACAGCGCTGGCCGCGCCGGGCGCGGCCCATCCCCGGCTGCCGGCGCGTGCCTTGGGCGTGAGCCATCTGCCCGGGCCGGTGGCGGAGCGCCGGCTGGACGTGGCGCTGGACGTGCCGGCCGTAGTCCGGCCGGAAGGCCCGCTGCCGGTGACGGTCAAGGTGCAGGGCCTGGCGGCGGACGAGCCCGCCTTTGTCGCCCTGGCCGTGGTCGACGACGCGGTCCTGCGGCTGACGGGTTTCCAGCCCGCCGATCCCGCAGGCTATTTCCTGGGCCAGCGCGCGCTGGGCGTGGCACTCAGGGACGTCTATGGCCGCCTGATCGATCCTGACGGCGTGCGCGGGCGGGTCGTGTCGGGTGGCGATGCGCGGATGTCGCTACAGTTCGCCGGCAACGAGGTCCGCTCCTACCGGATCGTCAGCCTGGCCCAAGGCCCGCTCCGGCTGGCCGGCGACGGCACGGCCACCGCTACCTTCGCCATGCCCGATTTCGCCGGTCGCGTCGATGTCGCGGCACTTGTCTGGAGTGCCAAGCGGATGGGTCGTGCCGGTGCGAAGAGCATCGTGCGCGGCCCGATCGTCGCCGAGCTGACCCGGCCCCGGTTCCTTGCCACCGGCGACGAGGCGCAGCTCACGCTGGATGCCCACCATGTGGATGGACCGACCGGCCTGTGGTCCGCCGAGGTCGCGACCGCCGGGCCGCTCACCATCGAGCCCGCCCGTCCCCTGCCGCTGGACTTGGCACCCGGCAAGGCAGCACGCCGCTCGCTGACCGCCCGGGCCGGCGAGGCACCCGGCACGGCAGGCGCCCAGATGAAGCTGACCGCACCGGACGGAACAACGGTCCGCCAGGGCTTTCCGCTGGCCGTGCGCAGCCCCTGGCCTCACCAGGCCGAGCGGACCGTCGGCGACCTCGGACCCGGCCAGTCCCTGGTGATCGACGAGGCGCTGGCGGCAGGCTTCCTGCCCGGAACGGTCAAGGTCGAGGTGTCGGTCGGCCCGCTGCCGGAGCTGGGCCTGGCCCGTCTGGTCGAGAGCCTGTCGGATTATCCCTATGGCTGCGTCGAGCAGACCGTCAGCAAGGCGGCACCGCTGCTGGCCGCCCGCAGCCTGCGCGACGCGCTGGGCCTGGGGCCGGAGCCGGCGGCGGCCACGGTCGGGCTTGCCGACAGCGTGCGGCGCCTGATCGACCTGCAGAATGCCGGGGGCGCCTTCGGCCTATGGTCGCCGACCTCGCCGGTCGAGACCTGGCTGTCCGCCTATGTCGGGGATTTCCTGCTCCGCGCGCGCGAGCAGGGCGTGCACGTGCCGGGCCGGCCGCTGGACCGGCTGGCCGACCGGCTGGCCGTCGCATTCTCCAGCGACGATGCCAGCCCGCCGGGCCTGCAGGCCCGGGCCTATGCGGCCTATGTGCTGGCGCGGATGGGGCGGCTGGACGTGGCGAGCCTGCGCTGGCTCGAGGGGCGCTATCTCACGAGCCTGCCGAGCGACCTGGCCCGTGCGCAGCTGGCTTCGGCTCTCGCCCTGTCCGGCGATCGCCCGCGGGCCGAGCGCGTGGCGGCGAGCCTGGACGGGGTGCGCGATACGAGTGCCGCGCTGTTGGACTATGGCAACGAGCTGCGCGATGCTGCCGGCAGCCTGTCCCTCCTGGTGGAAAGCGACCTGATCGCTTCGGACGAGCAGGAGCGGCGCGTCTCGCAGATCGCCGCTGCCTATGGCGATCCCGGCACGCTCGACACCCAGACCCAGGCCTGGCTCCTGCGCGCGGGCGCCAGCCTCCTGGCCGGGCGTGGCGGGCCGGTCGAGCTGGCGGTGGATGGCGCGTCGCGGCCATCTCAAGCCGGACCGCTCCGTCTCGTGCGCGACCTGTCCCCGGGCATGCCGCCGCTTCGCATCGAGAACCGGGGCGACCAGCCGCTCTACCGCACGATCACGGTCTATGGCCTGCCCGTGGAAGCGCAGCCGCCAGCCGCCGAAGGCTTCGCGCTCAGGCGGACGGTGCTGCGCATGGACGGCCGCCCGGTCCCGCAGCGGCGCGACGTAGATGGCACCATCGCCCTTCAACAGGGGGAGCGGGTCGTGGTGCTGCTGGAAGGGCAGGTCGTACAGCCGGGCGACCGCGAGGCCCTGCTGGTCGACCTGCTGCCGGCGGGGCTGGAGATCGAGCCGCTGCGGCTGGAAGGAGCACAGCAGACCGACGAGCTTTCTTGGCTGGGCGACCTGACATCGCCGGTGGCCCGGGTCTCGCGGGACGATCGCTTCGCCGTGGCCCTGGACGGCTGGTCGGACCGCTTCCGCCTGGCCTATGTCGCACGGGCGACCACGCCCGGCCGCTTCGTCTGGCCTTCCTCCAGGGTGGAGGACATGTACGACCCGGCGAGCTTCGCCCGGACGGCGAAGGGAAGGCTGGAGGTCGTGGCAAGGTGACCGCCGGCCGGCTGCGGGCGATCATGCCGAGGTTGTGGCCGGGCCTGATCCTGGCCGGGCTGCTGGCGGTGCTGATCGCCGGTGCCGCCGTGGGCCTCCTTCTCGACCGGCTGTTCCCGCTGCCGCTTGCCCGGTTCCACGACCGCTCGCCACTCGTCGTGGCCGAGGACGGGGCCTGGCTGCGGGCCTTTCCCAGCGGGGACGGAAGCTGGCGGCTTATGACCCGCGCCGACCAGGTCCCGCCTTTGTTCCTGGACATGCTGGTCGCCGCGGAGGACCGGCGCTTCTTCCTTCATCCCGGCATCGACCCGCTGGCGCTGGTCCGCGCCGGCCTGCAGTGGCTGGCCAGGGGCAGGGTGGTCTCGGGCGGGTCCACGCTCACCATGCAGGTGGCCAAGCTCCTGGACCCGCAGCCGCGCACCCTTTCGGCCAAGCTGGTGGAGATCTTCCGCGCCCTGCAGCTCGGGCTGCGCCACGACCGCGATGACGTCCTCGCGATGTGGCTGACGCTGGCTCCCTTCGGCGGCAACCTGGAGGGCGTGCGCGTGGCATCGCTCGCCTGGTTTGGCCGCGAGCCGGCCGAGCTGGCACCGGCCGAGATGGCCCTGCTGGTGGCCTTGCCGCGCGCGCCCGAGCAGCTGCGCCCCGACCGTCATCCCGAGCGGGCGCGGATCGCGCGGGACCGGCTGATCCGGCGCCTGGCAGCGCGTGGTGCCATCGATGCCGACACGGCCGCCGCCGCGACCGCCATGCCGGTGCCAACAAAGCGCCGGCGCCTGCCCATGCTGGCCCCGCATCTGGCCGAGCAACTGCTGGCCCGCCGCCCCGCCGCCGCTGCCGACCCCTTGGTGACGACGCTGGACCGGCCTCTCCAGGAGGGCGTGGAGCGCCTGCTGCGGGCCAGGGCCGCCACGCTGGCGGCACCCGTCAACGTGGCGGTCGTCGTGATCGAGCATGCCACCGGCAAGGTCCGTGCATGGGCGGGCTCGGCCGCCTATGCCGATCACGCCCGCCACGGCATGGTCGACCATGCCAGGGCGATCCGCTCGCCCGGCTCGACCTTGAAGCCCTTCGTCTACGGCCTGGCGTTCGATCGCTTCCAGGCCCACCCGCGCAGCATCGTGCGGGACGAGCCCAGGCGGTTTGCGGACTATGCACCCGACAATTTCGACGATGGCTTCTCCGGCGAGACGACCGTCACCGCGGCCCTGCAGCGCTCGCTGAACCTGCCCGCCGTGACCGTGCTGGACCGGCTGGGACCGGTGGGCTTCGTGCAGGGGCTCGCCGATGCTGGTCTGGATCTGCAGCTGGACCCGCGCCGGCCGGCCGGGCTGCCGGTCATCCTGGGCGGCGTCGGCACCTCGCTGGTCCAGCTGGTGGCGGCCTATGGCGCGATCGCAGGCGACGGGCAGGTGCGCCAGCCTCGCATGATGCCTGGCCAGACCGTGCCGTCGGACCGGCCCCTGCTCACGCCGGCGGCAGCGGCAGCGCTCCGGTCGATCCTGGCGCAGGTTCCACGGCCGATCGGTGCCCGGCCGGACCGGGTGCTCGCCTACAAGACCGGCACGTCGTTCCGCTTTAAGGATGGCTGGGCCATCGGCTTCGACGGACGCCATGCCGCCGGCGTGTGGGTGGGGCGTTCCGATGCGGCCCCTTGTGCGCGTGCCTGCAGCGGCCTGGGCGGTGCCGCCCCCATCCTGGCGGCGATCTTCGATCTCGTCGAACCGGCACCGTTGCCGCCGGCACCGGCCGACAGCCCGTTTCTGGGTGACCCGCCCGCCGCCTTGGCGCGGCTGGACCAGCTCGCGGGCCAGCCCGATGCCGGGCCGCCCTTGCGGCTGGAATTTCCGGCGGATGCCAGCGTGCTGGAGGCGGGCCGGGCGGACGCGGTGCCGCTGCGAGCGGCCGGTGGCCGGCTGCCCTATCGTTGGTATGTCGAGGGAGCGCCGCTCGCCGCCGGTGCCACGCGACGGCGCGAAACGGTCTGGCGGTCGCCGGGCCCTGGCTGGAACGAGATCATGGTGGTGGATGCCGACGGTCGTGCCGCACGCGCGCGCGTGCGCCTGCTGGCAGGGAACGGATCAGGCGAACCGGCCGGCATGATCCCCGCCATGCTCCCGGGTCTGCCCGAGCATGGCGTCCCAGAAGGCATCGCGCGCCAGGAAGCTTTCGACGGAGTCATCCTGGGTGGCGGCCAGGATGAGGAAGGCGAACCCCGGTAGCGCCGACAGGTGGCCCCGCAGCGCGCCCGGATCCACCGAGCGCAGCCAAGTCGATGCCGCCTCGTGCTCATGGGCGCGGCGGCTCAGGAGCCAGGTCAGCCCCTGCCAAGCCGACTCCACGACGGCCCGCTCGTCCAACTCCATCAGGGCGGCCGTCAGGACGCATTTGACATGGTGGACATAGGCGGCGACCGCCTTGGCCTGGGCCTGGCCCAGCACCTGGCGGTTGATCACCATGGTGATCTCCTCCTGGCCCAGCTGCTCGTTGGCGCGCGTCCAGAAGAATCGGTCCAGCTGCCGTGCCCGGTCCGGCCAGGTCAGGTACTCCAGCCGGGTGAAGAGCTGGCGGGCCTCCTCGGCGGCGGCCGGCCCGTCGGCGGTCAGCTCGGCCGAAAGCCAGGCATCGGTGGAATGATGGTTCTGGGTCATCGCCTGCCACGCCCGCCCATGCAGCGCCAAGGCACCGACACTAACGCAGCGCGTCAGACTTGCAAGTGTTCATCAACTAAAGCGCGATAACCCCATGGCGACTGTGCCGTTGCGTGCTGGACCGCTGGAAAAGTTCCTGCCAGCTTCCGCGCCGGGCGAGATCCGCATGGGCGGCGTGCCGGTCCAGAACATGGGAGCTGAGGGTGCGGGACGACGAGGCGTCGACCCCGATGATCGCGCAGTGGCGACGCCTGAAGGAGGCTCACCCAGAAGCGCTCCTGTTCTTCCGCATGGGCGACTTCTACGAGCTGTTCTTCGAGGACGCGGTGGCGGCGGCACCGGTCCTGGAAGTGTCGCTGACCAAGCGCGGCCGCGATCGGGGCCAGGAGGTGCCCATGTGCGGGGTGCCGGTCCACGCGGTCGAGACCTACCTGCACCGGGCGATCCGCAAGGGCTTCAAGGTCGCGGTCTGCGAGCAGGTCGAGGACCCGGCCGAGGCCCGCAAGCGCGCGGGCAAGACGCTGGTCGAGCGCGACATCATCCGCCTGGTGACGCCCGGCACGCTCACGGAGGACGCGCTCCTCGACCCGTTGCAGCACAACTGGCTGGCAGCGGTCACTATCCAGGGCAATCGCGGTGCGATCGCACGGGTCGACCTGTCGACCGGGCGCCTCGAGATGGAGGCGCTGCCCAAGGAGGCGCTGGCCGCGGCCCTGGCCCGCCTGGCCCCTGCCGAACTGCTGGTCCCGGCCGAGCGGCTCCAGGAAGACGGGTTCGCCACCCAGCTGCGTGACCTCGCCGAGCGGCTGACACCCTTGCCCGCGGTCCGGTTCGACCCCGCGGCCGGCACCAGGCGGCTGAAGCTGCGCTTCGGCGTGGCGGACCTGGCACCGTTCGGCGCGTTCGAGCCGGCCGAGACGGGTGCGGCCGGCGCCCTGGTCGACTACCTGGAGCTCACCCAGAAATCCGGCAGCTTTCACCTTCACGAACCCGTGCGGATCGACGACGCGACGCTGCTCCAGATCGACCCGGCGACAAGGCGTTCGCTGGAACTCATGCGCGGTCCCGACGGCGAGCGGGCGGGGTCGCTGCTGGCGGTCGTGGACCGGACTACCAGCGCCATCGGCGCCCGCCTGCTCGCCCGGCGGATCGCGGAGCCGGCGGCCCGGCTGGAGCTGATCCGCCCGCGCGCCGACAAGGTCTCGTTCCTGGCCGACGATGACCGCCTGCGTGCGAGGCTGCGCGCGATCCTGGCGGGCATGTCCGACCCGGAGCGGCCGCTGGCGCGGCTTGCGGCTGAGCGCGGCGGCCCGCGCGATCTCCGCTCGCTGGGGGATGCCGCGGATCGGGCCGGCCGGATCGCGCTGGAGCTGGGCGACACGCCGTCGCCGCTGGCAGGCCTGCTCCCGCAGCTCACCGGCCTGGAGCCGCTCGCCCGCTCCATCCTGGAAACCCTGGCGGAGCCGGCACCGCTGCGCGTCGAGGATGGCAGCCTGCTCCGCCCTGGGGTGGATGCCGAGTACGACCGGCTCGTCTCCATGCGCGACGCCGGTCGTGCCCACCTGGAGGTCTTCGAGCGCCGCCTGCGCGAGGACACCGGCATCGGCAACCTGAAGGTCCGGCATAACGGGATGCTCGGCTGGTATGTCGAGGTGCCGACCGCGCAGGACGGCAAGGTGCCGCCCGACTTCGTCCGCCGGCAGGGCCTGTCTGGCGCCATGCGCTACACCACCGTGGAGCTCCAGGCCCTGGAGCGGGCACTGGGCGAGGCCGCCGACGGTGCCCAGGCCCGCGAGCGGGCGATCTTCGCCGCGCTCTGCGCGCAGGCGCTGGATCACGCCCCCGCTCTGCGCCTTGCCGCCGAGGCGCTGGCCGAACTCGACGTGGCGGCTGGCCTGGCGGAGCTGGCGCGCGAGCGCAACTGGGTCCGGCCGGAACTGGTCGAGGAACCCGTCTTCCTCGTGCGCGGTGGCCGCCACCCGGTCGTGGAGGCGGCGCTGGCCGCGGCGGGCCAGCCGTTCGTGGCGAACGACTGCGACCTGGCGCCCGAGCAGCGGCTCTGGCTCCTGACCGGTCCGAACATGGCGGGCAAGAGCACGTTCCTCCGCCAGAACGCGCTGATCGCAGTCCTGGCTCAGGCCGGCTCGTTCGTGCCGGCCCAGGAAGCCCGCATCGGTCTGGTCGATCGCCTGTTCTCCCGCGTGGGCGCTGCCGATGATCTGGCGCGCGGGCGTTCCACCTTCATGGTGGAGATGCTGGAGACCTCCACGATCCTGGCACGGGCCACCGAGCGGAGCCTCGTGGTCCTGGATGAGATCGGCCGTGGCACCTCGACCTGGGACGGCCTCTCGATCGCCTGGGCGGTGGTCGAGCATCTCCACGACAAGATCCGCTGCCGGGGCCTGTTCGCCACCCATTACCACGAGCTGACCCATCTGGCGGCGAGCCTGCCCCGGCTGGCGCTGCAGCGGGTGAAGGTGAAGGAGTGGCAGGGCAGCATCGTGTTCCTGCACGAGATCGGCCGGGGTGCCGCGGAAAGCTCCTACGGGATCCATGTCGCGGCCCTGGCCGGCCTGCCCAAGCCCGTGCTGCGCCGCGCCCGCGAGATCCTGGGCAAGCTGGAGAGGAACGAGGCGAAGGGCACCGCGGCCCGGCTGGCGCAGGACCTGCCGCTCCTGGCGCTCCTGGAGCACGAGGAGGAGCCGAGCGACATGCAGGGGGAGGTGCAGCAGGCCGATGATGCCGGTCGGGAGCTGCGTCGCATCCTGGATAGTGTCGATCCGGACACGCTGGCGCCAAAGGCGGCATTGGAGCTCATCTACCAGCTGAAGGCGGTGGCAGGTTCCTGCTAGGCTCGGGCACATGAACAAGCTCATGATCGCCGCTTCGTTCCTCCTCCTGCCGCTCGCGGGCGCAGTCGATGCAGCCACGCCCACGCCTGCCGCCTTCGACCGGTTCGTGCGGGAAACCGGCTCGGCCTGCGCGTCGGCGGCGTCGAGTGCCTGCTTCGAGCGCATCTTCCGCTTCGCGGACAACAACCGCGACGGAGCGCTGGATCTGGCCGAAGCCGAGATCATGCGCGACCATGCGCGCCAGTGGGTGCTGGCCCATTCCGGCGAGCTGCATCCGGCGGACAAGCGCGGTGCAGTCGTGACCCTGCTCGCCATCGACTATGTCGGCATCGACGAACTGTTCGCCAGCTACGACGTGGATGGCGACGGCCTGCTGACCCGCGAGGAAGTCTCGGCCGACATCGCCTTGGATGATCGGCCGGTGATGGAGGTGGCGCGGGATCCCGATGCGGTCGACTGGGACCGGCTGATCGGCCGGCTCGGCAGCGGGGCTGCGATGCTCAAGGACGTCCTGCCCAAGCGCAAGACCTCCTGATCAGGCCGGCGGTCAGGTCAGCAGGGTTTCCGCGAACCGGGCAGGCTTGCCCAACGGCTCGCCGACCAGGGCGCCGTCCCGTGCCACCACCTGCCCGCGCAGCAGCGTGGCGACCGGGCGCCCCGTCACCTCGACATCCTCGTAGGGACTCCAGCCCGCGCGCGAGCGCAGCCAGGACCGGTCGATCCGCCAGCGTGCCCCAAGGTCGACCAGGACGAGGTCCGCATCGTAGCCGCGCATGATGCGGCCCTTGCCGGCCAGCTGGAAGATCCGCTGCGGCCCGTGCGCCGTCAGGTCGACCAGCCGCTCCAGCGTGAGCCTTCCCTGGGCGACATGGTCGAGCATCAAGGGCAGCAGGGTCTGCACGCCCGTCATCCCGGACGGGCTGGCCGGGTAGGGCTTGCTCTTCTCCTCCAGCGTATGCGGCGCGTGGTCCGAGCCCAGCACGTCGACCACGCCGTCGGCGATCGCCTGCCATAGCGCCGCCTTGTGTCGCCCATCGCGCACCGGCGGGTTCATCTGTGCCCGCGTGCCGAGCCGCCGGTAGCAGTCCGGCGCCTCCAGGGTCAGGTGATGCGGCGTCACCTCCACTGTCGCGATGTCGCGGGCCGCTGCCAGCAGCTCGATTTCCTCGGCGGTCGTCACGTGCAGCACATGGACGCGGCGCCCGGTCGTGCCGGCAGCGCGCAGCAGCCGCGTGGTGGCCGTGACCGCGGTCTCCACGTCGCGCCACGTCGGATGGAACTCCGCCTGGCCCGACGCTTCGGCCAATGCCTTGCGTTCCCGCAGCCGCGGCTCGTGCTCGGCATGCACCGCGACCCGGCGCTGCCCCGAGCGCAGGACGTCCGCCAGGGCCCCATCGTCCTCCACCAGCAGCGAGCCGGTCGAACTGCCCATGAAGATCTTGATCCCGGCACTTCCCGGCAGCCGCTCCAGGCTGGCGAGATCGCCGATGTTCGCGGCCGTCGCCCCGACATAGAAGGCGTGGTCGCAGTGCATCCGCCCCTCGGCCCGGCGCAGCTTGTCGGCCAGGGCGGCGGCGTCGGTGGTGGCCGGCTGCGTGTTGGGCATCTCGAACACGGTGGTGACCCCGCCCAGCACCGCCGCCTCGCTGCCCGACGCCAGGTCTTCCTTGTGCTCGAGGCCCGGCTCGCGGAAATGCACCTGGCTGTCGATGACGCCCGGCAGGACGTGCAGGCCGCTGGCGTCCAGCGTCTCGGCGGCAGGATGCGCCGTCAGCGCGCCGATGGCCGCGATCCTGCCGGCGGTCACCCCGACATCGGCGGCGACGACGCCGCCCGGCGTGGCGACCGAACCGCCGCGGATCACCAGATCGAAGGACTGCAACACGGATCTCCCCGGCCGATGCCTGCGCGACGCTCTTGCCAAATGGCCGCCGCTCCATCCATCCGTGCCCGCCAAACGGGCTGAGCGGAAGGGTGAACGTGATGAAGGCGCCAGCCGACGGGCGTGGGTTCCTGGCGCTGCTCGTGGTCCTGACCGGGCTGGGGCCGGCGGCCCTGCAGATCTTCCTGCCGGCGATCCCGGCCATCCAGTCCCACTTCATGGTCAGCAGCGCATTGGCGCAGCTCACCTTGTCGCTCTCGACCCTGTCGATTGCGGTCGCCACGCTCCTGTTCGGGCCGCTTTCGGACCGGATCGGCCGGCGCCCCGCCGTGCTGATCGGCCTGGTCGTCTTCCTGGTCGGCAGCATCGGGTCCGTCCTGGCCAGCTCGATCGTCATGCTGGTGGTGGCTCGGGTGGTCCAGGCGGCCGGAGGTGCCGCCGGGATGGTGATCGTGCGGGCGATGATCCGCGACCGGCACGGGCCCGAGGATGCGGCCTCGATGATCGCCGTCGTGACCACGGCCATGGTGGTGGCGCCGATGATCAGCCCGATCCTGGGAGGTGCGCTGACCGATCTGTTCGGCTGGCGCTCGACCTTCGGCGCGGCCGGCCTGGCCGGTCTGCTGATCCTGGCCGCTTCCGCGATGTCGCTGCCGGAGACGCGCCCGGCCCATGTCGGCGTGGCCGGTGGGCCTGGCCTCCTGCACGGCAGCCTGCGCCTTCTCCGCGACCGGAACTTCCTGGCCTACGCCCTGCAGGGTGCCTTCTCGCTGGCCCTCTATTACGCCCTGCTCGGCGGCGGCCCGTACGTGGTCATGGAAGTGATGGGTGGCACGGCCACGCATTACGCGCTGTGGTTCCTGCCGGTGGCCGGCATGTTCATGGCGGGCAACCTGGTGGCTTCCAGGATCTCCCGCAGCTTCGGGATCGACCGGATGGTCCTGGTCGGCAGCATCGGCAACGTGGGCGGCGCTGGCCTGGCCGTTCTCCTGGTGGCATGGGTCTCGGTCGCACCCTGGGCGATCTTCCTGCCGACGGCGCTCGTGGCGTTCTTCCAGGGCCTCTCCGTGCCGAACGCGCAGGCCGGGGCCTTGTCGGTGGAGCCCAAGCTCGCCGGCACCGCGTCGGGCCTTGCCGGCTTCCTGCAGATGGCGCTGGCGGCGGCGGCAGCGCAGCTGGTGGGTACGGTGCATGACGGGACAGCCTGGCCCATGCTCCTCACGATGTTCGGCTGCGCCCTGCTCAGCCTGCTGGCCTTCCTTCCCCGTGCTTTCCCCCGCGGTGCAGTTCTTGCCGGGTAGGAATTGCCGGGTGTGGCGTGGTTTGCCTTGTGGTGGGGTCCGGGTTTGGCGGCTGTGGTGTGGCTGGT